>Ga0114999_10000005_pt1 | contig 294749 bp, 283 predicted proteins | sample ArcticOcean_MG_C_3_FD_89820 | JGI IMG/M metagenome (GOLD analysis project Ga0114999, IMG submission 89820) | Marine microbial communities from western Arctic Ocean - ArcticOcean_MG_CB8_126 | ecosystem: Environmental > Aquatic > Marine > Oceanic | place: Arctic Ocean: Canada Basin | collected...
AGACCTCGGATTTACAACAAACGATGACTTAACGATCCGTATTTCATGCACAAACAGTACATTGAAATTCATAATTGCTAAACTTCAACAGATGCACCCAGACAACCTCTTGATTAGACCATTATCTGGTTTAATAAGAGCCACCTGGAAATCAAAAAATCCACAAGCACTAGATGCCTCTAAAGAGATACCATTTTTACGTAAACAACTTCAACAGAAAGATACGACTATTATTATTGAACGTTCGCCAAAACATTTAGATAACAAAGTTGACACTTGGGGTCCTACTGGAATTTCTTTTAAATTAATGCAGAAAATAAAAAATACTTATGATCCTGACGGAAGATTTAATAGAGGAAGGTATTTCGGTGGTATCTAAAAAAATAACTTTGTATGAAGAAGATGTTTGGCCTTTACCAGCAGATGCCCCAAGCTCCAGCGACCTTTCAAAATGTGTACACTGCGGTCTCTGTATCAGCGCATGTCCCACTTATCTAATTACCGGATTAGAGGTGGAATCACCAAGGGGCCGTATACAACTAGCACGTGCAGTCGAGGAAGGCAGAATCGGCCTCACTAAAACAGTTCAAGAACATTGGGATCTTTGTTTACAATGCCGAGCATGTGAAGCGGTATGCCCAAGCGGAGTTCCTTACGGAAAAATCATGACTAAAGCACGAACTCAAATGGCCCAAGTCAAGCCTTCCAAAAAACTTTCCTTGCATCTACGTCGCTTTGTTTTGCGAAATATTATTGCAAAGCCTTCTATACTTGCATTAGTTTTTTCTCCAGTTCGTTGGTTTGTAAAATCACGAGCTAGGGTTTATATAAGAAAACTGCGATTGCTTAACATCTCACCAAGATTACGCATCTTAGATTACAGTCTTGGACAGCGTTCATTGTCTACAAGAGCATCAGATTTTTCGACTATTCAAGGAAACAATCCGACCCAATTATTTGTAGGTTGCATTATGGGAGAACTATTCGGATCAGTACACACAGCTACTAAAAAAGTATTAGAACGTAGAGGATTCACATGTAATGCTCCTAATAAACAACGGTGCTGCGGAGCATTACATGCTCATGACGGAGATCTCAATTTCGCAAGAAAACTTGCTAGAGAGAACATAGAAGCATTTGAAGAAAGTACCGGACCAATTGTCGTTAATTCAGCTGGGTGCGGAGCAGCACTTAAAGAATATGCAGACCTTTTATTAGATGATGAAAATTATGCAAAAAGAGCAGTGGCGTTCGCAAAGCGTATCTTTGATTTCTCTGAAATAGTAATGCCTCATGAAAAAGGAACCTTTGCAAAAAAAGTTGTTTACCAAGATGCTTGCCATTTAAATTATGCCCAAGGAATAAATACGGAACCAAGAGTATTACTCCAATCTCTAAAAAATTGTGAATTAGTTGAAACCGAAGATTCTGAAACTTGCTGTGGAGCAGCCGGGATCTACAGCATCTTAGAACCAAAAATGTCTAAGGCTTTAAGAGATAGAAAACTTGAAACTTTTCAATCAGTCAAAGCAGAAGTAATTGTAACTACAAACCCAGGTTGCATAATGCAATTTGAGGTCGCCAAACAAGAAGGGAATCTCTCAGCTGAAATTATGCATCTTGCTGAGGTACTAGACGAAGCTGAAAAAAATTGAGTCCAAAGCTCATCATTTTTAGAATTTATAAATCTTGAAAAACTTTATTTGGGGCATCTATGACAGGGCAGTTAGTTGGGATACATAAAACGCTTGAGCCTCTACTTGAGCCTTTTTTAAGTTCTGCTGCAAAAGGAAGTTCCCTAGGGATATCAGAGAATGGTAAAGCAGTGCTTGCATCTATCATAGCAAAAAAATCTTCTGGCCCAACGCTCTTTCTCGCAGCTACACCAACGGTGGCTGAACACTTAACAACTGAAATTGGTTTCTACTACCCCTCTATACCGGTATTACGATTCCCTGAGCGAGAGCGTCGAGCATATGAAACCAACTCATCTGATGACTCACCACAGATTGAATGTGAAAAAGCCTTACAACAATTACAAAGTAAAGATAAAGCAATCATAGTCACATCTTGGATAGCAGCTTCCGAATTACGAGCTGGTCCCAACTTATCCAACGAGGAATTAGTACTAACGATTACGGATCAAATGGAACCTATTGCAATACTACGGTGGGCTGAATCAAACGGTTATACCACAGAAAAAATTGCTGACTCAATCGCAACGATAGCGCAACGTGGTGGCATTATAGACATCTTTCCAATCAATCATGAAAGCCCATACCGCCTAGAATTTCTAGGCGACTCCATAGAAAGTATCCGGAAAATAGACCTCTCTACGCAAAGAAGCAGTGGACGTTTTAAACAAATAACAATTTCTCCTGCAGAAACAATCACAGCAGAAAATCGGATTCTTGCAAGCAGTTTATTAAAGACTTTACAAAAAACAGGAGAACGATCCACGTCTATCCTACAGGGATTTGAAACATTACAAGCAGGCGATCACCCTCCCAATTTAAGTTTTTTTGAACCCCTCGTAAACACAAAAACACTCCTAGAACATCTTCACTCCACGGGAACTTTACTTGTAGATGATCCAAATTTAGGACAAGAAAACCTTTCAAAAATTTTTGAACACGAAAATGAGATAAGAAAACAAGGTGAAAACAAAGGAAATTTACCAAAAGGACTATCTGCTCTACGCAAAGAAGTTAAACCATTCCTTGAGTCGATTAAACAGATAGAAAACAAATTTATCTTGGAACGATTTGGTGCAGAAGAATGGGGGGCACAACGTATACCAATCGGACCATCACAAAACTATGCGGGTCAGCTTAAATTGCTCGTGCAGGATGTAAACGAAAGATCAAAAAATGGTGAATCAGTAATTATTGCATCACAGCAAAGTCATCGTCTTTTAGGCTTATTTCAAGAGCAAAGTATCCCTAGTGAATTTGTAGAAACTGTTACTACCGTCAAGGCAGGCGTAGTTACTATATGTCCCTCAAATGCTAGCCAAGGCTTCACCATCGAAGGAAAGCTAGCCTTAATTACCGATGAAAATATATTTGGCATACGTAGAAGAAAAATAGGAAATCGAAAAACAGCAAGGGTACAGAAAAATCTTTTGGCAACCTTGAAGCCTAATGATCTTGTTGTCCATGCTGATCATGGGATAGGAAGATTTTTAGGACTTGTTCGGCGTACTCCAAATGGACGAGAACGTGAATATCTTGACCTTCAGTATGCAGAAGGTGATCATATCTACGTACCCACTGACTATTTGGATTCTTTGACAACATATGTTGGCCCAAGCAACCGAAAACCAACAATTACTAGGCTAGGTACGCAAGAGTGGGCACGTACAAAACAACGTGTCCAAAAAGAAATTATTGCTAATGCTCATGAATTGCTAGACCTCTATGCACAACGCGCAATAGCTACGGGTTTCGCATTTGGTTCTGATACTGCTTGGCAACAGGAATTAGAAGCTTCCTTCCCATTTATAGAGACCCCAGATCAAAATGAAACAATTAGAGCTGTTAAACAAGACATGGAAAAGATTCAGCCTATGGATAGACTTATTGCCGGCGATGTAGGTTACGGAAAAACAGAAATTGCAATCCGTGCCGCTTTTAAAGCTGTTACGCATGGCAAGCAAGTAGCCATACTAGCTCCTACAACAGTGCTTGCAGAGCAGCATGGTGAAACCTTTAGAGAACGACTTTCCAGTTTTCCAATACAAACAGCAGTGCTCTCAAGATTTAGAGATACCAACAGCCAAAAAGAAATCGTTAAAGGCATCGATGCAGGGACCATTGACATCACTATCGGAACACATCGCCTGCTACAGAAAGATATCAAATTCAACGATTTAGGCCTAGTAATTATTGACGAAGAACAAAGGTTTGGCGTTAACCATAAAGAGTGGTTTAAACAAGTCCGAAAAGAAGTCGATACGTTAACGATGTCAGCAACTCCAATTCCTAGAACACTCCAGATGTCTCTAGCAGGAATCCGTGACATTAGCACACTGATGACACCTCCTGAAGAACGTCAACCCGTGAAAACTTACATCACTGAATGGGATGACACAGTTATAAGAGAATCAATTATCAGAGAGATCGACCGAGATGGACAAATTTATTTTGTCCATAATCGAGTTAAAACGATAAATAAAATAGCAAACAAACTAAAAGATCTTGTACCAGAGGCAACTCTTGCGATTGCACATGGACAGATGCAGGAAGAAAAACTCGAACAGGTCATGTATGAATTTTCAAGAGGGAAATATGACATTTTATTATGTACAACAATCATAGAAAGTGGCCTAGATCTTCCAAACGTCAACACCATTCTAATAGATGACGCAAATAGATTGGGATTAGCGCAACTCTATCAATTACGAGGAAGAGTGGGGAGGGGTGCAGTAAGAGCTTATGCTTACCTTTTACATAATCGAAACAGAATTACAGAAACAGCACAACAGCGACTTGAAGCTATCTTTCAGGCTACTGAGCTAGGTTCAGGTTTCCAAATCGCCCTACGCGATCTTGAAATCCGAGGGGCTGGAAATGTTTTAGGGAGCGAACAAAGTGGTCATATAGCCGCGATAGGCTTTCAATTATACTCTCGCCTTATGGGTGAAGCAGTAGCTGCACTCAAACGTGGCATGGGTATCGATGATAAAACCACGCAATCACGCATAATCACCGTACAAATAGATATACCACTTAGTGCCTCAATTCCGGAAACATACCTTTCAGACATTGAAACACGCTTAGCAATCTACGAGAGAATTACACACCTAAAAACCAATGATGAAATTACAGAACTTCAAGAAGAACTTCAAGACAGGTATGGTCCTCCGCCACCTCTAGTCAAACAACTTTTAACTATTGTGCTACTTAAAATATTGGCATACAACGCAAATATCCAAAAGATCAGTACAAGTGCAAAAATGATACATATCCATAGCCATACTGGAATAACTACTAAACAAAAACAATTAATTAATTCACTTAACTTTGACGGTGTTTTGGTGGGACCTGAACAAATACGTATTGATCGTATCGAAGCAGGAGATGAGTGGCTTCAATTGCTCGAAAATATTCTTCGCAAGATTAACACTCAAAATTGACACTATTAAGTTAGTAAGAAAAAAAAGTTAAGGTGCCCATGTCTCATAAAATGCCATACTTATCGTATGACGAATACAAATATTTTTGAGGGGCTATCTTCATTTCAGGCTGGTCTAGGATCAGATCCTTTCGAAAATTATTGTGCAAGCGCCCTAGCTTACCTACTACAAATAGAACAGTCTCAATTAACAAAGCTACTCACTTCAGCTGCTGGTTGTTCGGATACTATCAAAACAACACACAGCCAATCCATAGTCAGTGATCAACTTATTGATTTGCTAATTGAGCTAGATAACAATGAGCGTATTCTCGTAAAAATTAATACTCAAATAGGCAACATGCTTGAGGAAGAGAAACTGTTACAAAAAAATTTTGTAGATAATAGAACTCACTGGTTACGGATAGGTATAGGAACAAATGAAACTCCTTCCAAATGGCCATCACTAACGTGGGAACAAATTGCCAAAACTCTAAAAAATACTCCCGGAAAACTTGCAGAAGAATTCGCAAGTTTTGTAGAAACAGACATACTTGGATACGGTTCAGTAACCCTCCAACAAGCTCGGCGAACAAATAAACTATATGCACTAGCTGGTGCATCCATACGAACTAGATATGGAATGAAAACACAATATCTAAACAGTGCATCACAAGCAGTCAACGGTGAATATCGCTATCTAGGAACAACATTTTCCGGCAATACTGCTGATTTACAATTCTGGATTGGCATCGTAAATCAAACATTGCCGCTTAGCTCTCAATATCAACTAATGCTGGCCAGCAAAAAAACAGATGTTATAAACCCGATAAAAAAACCTCGTGTCACAGATAACTGGAGCTGGAAAAGCTGGACAGGACTTGGTGAAGTAAAAGATCCTATCGAAACAAAACACTATGAAGAATTACTCAATCGTTTAAGTTAAAAATGGTTTGAGATACTGACCGGTTGCACTCTTTTTTACAGTAACAATTTTTTCTGGTGACCCCTGCGCCACAATTAAACCTCCTCGATCACCTCCATATGGTCCTAAATCAATAATATGATCAGCAGACTTGATAACGTCAAGATGATGCTCAATAACAACTACTGTATTTCCACCATCAACGAGCCTGTGCAATACATCTAACAAATGGTGGACATCTAAAAATGATAAACCTGTTGTTGGCTCATCAAGAACATACAGGGTCTTACCTGTCGAACGACGAGACAATTCAGAAGCCAACTTTATTCGTTGTGCTTCACCACCTGATAAAGTCGTAGATGGTTGGCCTAAGCGAATATACCCCAGACCTGTATCAACAAGCGTTTGCAAAACACGTTTCACACGAGGAAATGCTTCGAAAAGACTTAAGGCCTCGTCAACAGTCATGTCCAATACCTCGGCAATTGTTTTACCTCTAAATTTTATTTCCAACGCCTCACGGTTATAGCGACTACCTTCACAAACCTCACAAGGAACAGTAACATCAGGAAGAAATTGCATTTCTACAAGTTTATAACCATCCCCACGGCATTCTTCACAACGACCACCCTTCACATTAAAGGAAAACCGTCCTGGTTTATAACCACGTACGCGTGATTCTGGCACCAAGGAAAATAAATCACGAATCAGAGTAAATACACCAGTATAAGTTGCAGGATTAGAACGTGGGGTACGGCCAATCGGTGATTGATCGATATTAACTACCTTATCGAGATAGTGAAGACCTTCAATTGTGTCATGATCACCGGGTCTTTGATGACTTTTATGAATAACTTGTGCAGCACGACGCACCAAAATCTCATTTACCAAAGAAGATTTTCCTGATCCTGAAACACCGGTAACAAGAATTAAAAGACCTAACGGAAATTCAACCTCCAAGTCTTTTAAATTGTTTGCACGAGCACCACGAACAAGTAATGACTGGCCATTACCCAAACGACGAGTTTTTGGAGTAGGAATCACGCGCCTTCCTGATAAATAAGCCCCTGTAATGCTATCGGAATTCGTTAAAATATCCTCTATGGACCCTTGGGCCACTATCTTTCCTCCAGCAACACCTGCTAATGGACCAAGATCAATAATATGATCAGCAGCACGCATAGTAGCTTCATCATGTTCAACAATAATTACTGTATTTCCTAAATCTCGAAGGCGTTCCAAAGTACGTATTAAGCGATCTCCATCAACAGGATGAAGACCAATCGAAGGCTCATCACAAATATATAAAACCCCCATCAATGCAGAACCTATCTGAGTCGCCAATCTAATTCGCTGTGCCTCACCTCCCGAAAGTGATCCTGCAGAACGAGAGAGGGTCAAATAATCAAGACCCACATCGACAAGAAACTTTAAGCGATCACAAATTTCTTTTAAAATTTGTTTCCCAATCACCTGTTCACGATCATTCAAAAGAGTAGTTTCTCCAGATAAACTTTCGAACCAAGCTAATGCTTCAGCAACACTTAATTGAGCAACCAAATCAATATTTTTATCACCAATTAACACTTTCAAAGCTTCCGGGCGAAGGCGTTGTCCTAAACAATCAGGACACGCAACAGCAGCCATATAATGTGCAATTTGTGTTCTTCTATGCTCAGAATCTGTATCTCTATAACGCCTCTGTAAATTATTGATAACGCCTTCAAATCGGGACTTGTACAATCGGGATTGTCCCTTATTAGTGTTATATCGAACATCAAGTCGCTTGGTACCAGTACCATATAAAACATAATTCAACTGAGTTTCGGTCAACTCGGAAACAGGGGTGCCTACAGAAAAATTATATTCTTCTGCAAGTGATTCAAAAAACCTGTTGTACCACATTCCGCTAGTACTAGCATGCGTATAAGGTTCAATAGCGCCATCTGCCAAAGATAATGTCCGATCAGGAATAACAAGAGCAGGATCAACTTGCATCTCTACGCCCAAACCAGTACAGCGTTTGCAAGCACCATGTGGGCTATTAAATGAGAAGGTTCTTGGTTCTATCTCCTCAAACGAAAAGGCATCGTACGGACATGCAAAATGCTCTGAAAATACTCTTTCCGAACGATCACCTTTACCATCATGATCATCACTACCATCTATATCTAAGGAAATTGCTACATTAATAACACCTTGACCAACAGATAATCCTGTCTCCACTGATTCTGCTAATCGCAAATTTGCATCAGCATTTTTGTTATTATCTGGGACAATTAATCGATCGATCACGATATCGATATCATGGCGTTTATTTTTATTAAGCTTAATCTGATCATCTAAATCAAAGACATCCCCATCTATACGAACACGTACAAAACCAGCAACTCGCGCTTCTTCTAATATGGCCACATGTTCTCCCCGCTTGGCCCGTGCTATAGGCGCAAGGACCAATAAGCGAGTACCTGCAGGATATTCAAGAACTGCATCAACGATCTGTTGAACTGTTTGCCTTGTAACTGGGCGACCACAATCTAAACAATATGGTCGCCCAGCACGTGCCCATAAAAGACGCATATAATCATAAATTTCAGTAACAGTGCCTACAGTAGAACGGGGATTATTAGATGTTGATTTCTGATCTATCGCAATAGCTGGTGAGAGGCCATCAATATAATCAACTGCAGGCTTCTCCATTAAACCCAGGAATTGGCGAGCATACGCGGAAAGCGATTCCACATACCGACGCTGTCCTTCTGCATAAATCGTATCGAATGCCAATGAAGACTTGCCCGATCCTGAAACGCCAGTAATTACAACTAGCTGATCACGTGGAATTCGAACATCAATATTTTGAAGGTTATGTTCTCTAGCACCTTGAATCTCTATGTATTTCAGTGAACAACCTCAATTTTAAATGACTAAAACTTATAGTCAGGTCAATTATTCTATAACTGATTCACTTGATAGCGAAGATATACCTCATTAGTTTCCATATTTGGTATAGCACTAACCAATTTCAAACGTGGAACAGTTTCAGGAATAAAAGCTGTAGGGCCAGAAACTATAGAAAGCGTATCTTCGCCTGCAACGATCACAGGACCGACAGTTAGAAACATCTCATCAACAATCCCAGCAGCAAAGAAAGCGGCGTACACTGTAGGACCACCTTCAACAAGTAATACTTCACAATTAAGAGTGCTGCGCATATGCTGAAGCATCACCTTTATTTCATCATCCTCGGGTAAAAAAACAACGGGGCGTTGACTACTTTGTATAACTCTCTTTTGTTTCTCAGAAGCAGTTTCAGAAAGATATACAATCGCAGGGAAATCGTTAGCTATGAAAAATTGCTTATCCAAGGGAAGGTTTCCGCTACGGCTGATCACCGCTGCAATTGGTACAGATTTACCACGACTTTCCCTCAACTCATCAAGATCACGAAACCCAAGACGCGAAGAGGTGCCACTTTTTCGAAGAGTTTCAGCACCATTCAAAACAATATCAGCATTAAGTCGCAGTTCTCTCATCAGTCGTCTATCTGTATCAGAACCAATGCCTTGCTCAGTATTTTTTATGACCGCTTTGCCATCAACAGACATGACTCCATTTAAAATTACAGTAGGACGATCATTGGGAGCATCCGGAAATTTTAAATTTGTGTAATCAGGCCAACCTGATCTCATAACACTAACCCTTCATATTTTTTTCATAGTCAAGGTCTCGATAATAGCAAGAAATATTACCCGTATGACAAGTGGGTCCATCAGGCCTTGCAAGAATCAAAAGTGAATTGTTCTCACAATTCTTTTTAACACTCACTAAATTCAAAAAGTTCCCACTTGTAGCACCTTTTTCCCAAATTTCATTACGACTCCGACTCCAAAAAGTAACATGTCCTGAGTCATAACTCATGTTTAGAGATTCAGGACTCATCCACGCAAGGACTAGCACCTCTTGCGTATCTACATCTTGCACAACAGCAGGAATAAGACCATTTTCATCAAGTTCTAAATTCATAATATTTCCCTTCTAATATCTTTAACACCTAACCAATACGTATAGGAACACCAGCTTCTGCAAGGTACTCCTTAACTTGGCGAATAGAGTACGTTCCAAAATGAAATATACTTGCGGCCAAAACAGCATCAGCATTTCCAGCAACAAGAGCATCCTTCATATGTTCAGGACCACCCGCACCTCCGGAAGCAATCACTGGCACATTCACAACTGCATTTATCGCGTTCAATAATCCAAGATCATAACCAGCTTGATGTCCATCGGCATCCATACTCGTAACCAATAGTTCTCCTGCACCTTGAGCTACTACCTGCGAGGCCCATGTAATCACATCAATTCCTGTGGGTCTACGTCCACCATGCGTATACACTTCCCACTTATCGCTAACGTCCGGAAGCTTAAGAGCATCTATTGCAACTACAATACACTGGCTTCCAAAACGATATGCAGCTTCACTGATTAAACCAGGATTATCAATAGCAGCAGTATTGATACTGACCTTATCAGCACCCAATTCAAGCATAATTTTCACATCTTCAGTAGTACGAATTCCACCGCCTACTGTAAACGGAATAAACACTTGATCAGCCGTTGCTGAAACCATATCGTACACAGTTTTGCGATCCTCGGATGAGGCAGTAATATCAAGAAATACAAGCTCATCAGCACCTTCACGATCATACAATTTAGCGAGCTCTACAGGATCGCCTGCATCTTTAAGATCCACAAACGAAACCCCTTTCACCACTCGCCCACGATCGACATCAAAACACGGAATAATACGTTTAGTTAGCATTTTTCAATACGGCCTTAACTTCACTAATACTAAAAACTTTCTCATATAAAGCTTTCCCTACGACAACACCTTCACAACCAATATCTGAAAGTAAAAGAATGTCAGCAATTGACGCAACTCCACCAGATGCTACAACAGGAATGTTCATTTTTTCTACAAACGATGACATAAGTTCAGTATTAGCACCTTTGAGCGCTCCATCACGTGAAATATCAGTAACCATCAAGCGCGGAACGCCAATACTTTCCAATTGTATTGCAAAATCAAACGGATCTATATGTACAACACCACTAGCTTTTGACCTCCAACCATCCACATAAACCTGACCATTACGAATATCAAGTGCAACGGTAAGAGCAGTAGGGTAATCCTCTACTGCTCTTCTAACAAGATCGATATCTTGGACAGCAACACTACCCAACTGAACACGACTAGCTCCTAAAGCAAATGCGTCTTCAATTGCGGTACGCGTTCTAATTCCGCCCGAAACTTCAACTGGTATATCAACTGCTAAACAGATTTCAGCAATAAGTTCACTATTAACCGGATATCCATCTTTAGCACCATCCAAATCCACTACATGTAAAAGAGACGCTCCCTCCTTTTCCCATTGTTTCGCTACTGCAACAGGATTTGAATCGTAACGTGTTTCATGATCGTAGTCGCCGTGTAATAAGCGAACACAAAATCCACCACGTATATCTATGGCTGGAATTACTTCAAATATCAGTTATCTCCTCCCTTTCCAGCTCCTGAAAAATATCCCGGCCCACTAGCCCAAGAGACAAAATTGCTATAAAGAGCTAATCCTAAGTCTGCACTTTTCTCCGGATGAAACTGCGTTGCAAATACATTATCCGCAGAAATCACACTCGGAAACGTAACCCCATAACTTGTCTGTCCTAAAATCACTCGCTTATCTTGGGGCTCAGCAAAAAAAGAATGCACGAAATAAAAGTAGGCGCCTTTCGGAATTCCTTCAATAACCGGATGATCTTGTAGCCATTCGACAGTATTCCACCCCATATGAGGCACTTTAAAATTTTCTAAATCAAAATGGTGCACTGTACCTGGAAGAATACCTAAGCACTTTTGCCCTCCACCTTCTGCAGAAAAATCAAACAGTGCTTGCAATCCCATACAGATACCTAAAAAAGGACGGCCTGACAAAATATATTCACGGAGGGGTTGGTCCAATGATCGAGCAATTAATTTATCCATAGTATCAGCCGCAGACCCGACGCCTGGGAGTATTACTGCATCAGCACTCATTAGATCGTCAGGCTTATCCGTAACAATAGGTCTGGCTCCAGAACGTGCAACCGCACGAGTCACACTACGCAAGTTTCCCGCGCCATAATCAACAATAAGAACTGATAAACTCACATCCTGAGAATAGCATGCGCAGGAAAAATATATTCCACCATGTACCACATGAATAGGTATAATTAGACGGAGATGGCCGAAAATAAGCAGCATTCGGCACGTAATTGGAGTGAAGAACTTCGCTCACTGATCACGTACCACAATTATCGATATTACTCCCTTGATGCGCCTGAAATTACGGATGGGGAGTACGATGAATTAATTGCAAGCTTAAGAAAACTTGAAAATGAATTCCCAGAGCTTATTACACCAGATTCACCTACACAAAGAGTCGGCTCAATACCTTTAGAATCCTTCGAACCAGTAGAGCATACAATTCCTATGCTAAGTCTAAGCAACGTTATAAATCAGCAGGAATTAACTAGTTGGTATGAACGCGTGTCTGCACGAATTAAAAAAGAAGTCACTATTATCAGCGAACCTAAAATCGATGGAATAGCCGTATCTCTTATTTACAAAAATGGCCAATTAACGCTTGGTTCAACAAGGGGGGATGGTCAAATCGGAGAAAATGTTACTGCCAATCTTAGAACCGTTAGAACTATACCGCTTCAATTACAAGCACCATATCCTAAAGAGTTTGAAGTTCGTGGCGAAGTCTATATCCACAAAAGTGGTTTCGAATTCATGAATCTTGAACGTGCAGAGCGTGGCGAGTCGCTTTTTGCTAACCCACGAAATGCAGCAGCAGGTTCAGTGAGGCAACTAGATTCCAAAATCACCGCAGAGAGACCTTTATCGATTTACATTTATCAACTTGGTTGGTGTACGGATAAGCACCCACAAAGTCAGTATGAACTACTTCAGTGGCTGAGCAATATGGGCTTTAGAGTGAATAGCGCAATCCAAAAACACCTACACATAGATGAAGTCAAAGATCGAATAGAATGGTGGGGAGAACAACGAGAGAAGCTTGATTACGACATAGATGGTGTCGTTCTAAAAATAGATGAGGTAAACCAATGGGAACAGTTAGGCACTGTGGGAAGAGAACCAAGATGGGCAACAGCCTTTAAATTTCCACCACAACAACGCACAACAAAACTTTTAAACATCGCAGTGGGTATTGGCCGAACAGGCTCTTTAAATCCGTTTGCTGTACTTGAACCCGTAGTAGTTGCAGGCGCACGTATTCAAATGGCTACACTGCATAACGAACAAAATATACGAGACAAAGACTTGCGCATTGGAGATACCGTTATTGTTCAGAGGGCAGGAGATGTAATTCCGCAGGTCGTATCACCAATACAGAGCCTTAGAACTGGCACGGAAAAGATTTTTAAAATGCCAGCACAATGTCCTTCTTGCAATACAGCCATCGCTCACACTGAAGAAGAGGCTGCCTATTACTGCCCAAATCTTAACTGTCCAGAACAGCAAATTCGCCTCATCGAACACTTTGCTTCACGCCCTGCAATGGATATAGATGGACTCGGTGAACAAATAGCAAAAACTTTATATAAGAATAATCTAGTAGAAAATGTTTCTGATTTATACACATTAAAACTAGAAAATATTGCAAGTTTGGAAAGAATGGGGGGGAAGAGTGCAAATAATTTGCTTGCATCAATTGAGAAAAGCAAGTCTCGTGCATTGCAATATTTAATTTTTGCGCTTGGCATAAAACACGTCGGGGCAGAAACGGCACGCTTATTGACAACACGATTTTATAGCCTCATTGATTTAATGAACTCTAAAGAAGATGAGCTACAAGAACTTGAAGGAGTAGGTCCAGTCGTAGCGAACAGTGTAAATGAGTGGTTTTCGCGAACTGAAAATAGAAAAATTATTGAAAGATTAATAGTTTCAGGAGTAAATCCAATAATCCATCAACATATTAGTGAAAAAAAAGAACTCGTAGGACTTACACTAGTAATTACTGGAAAATTAGATTCAATGACACGGAGTGAAGCAGAACAAAAAGCACAAGCATTAGGGGCAAATATGCGTAAGGCTATAACTCGCAAAATAGATTTTCTAGTAGCAGGGGGGAACCCAGGAAATAAATTAGATCAGGCAAATGCTCTCGGATTACGTGTGATCAACGAAGATGAATTTATCGATCTTCTGTTAGGCAATTTAGCAATCTTGGAAAATTAAGAACATTAGTTACTGCTGACATAGTAATTTAGTCAGGTTTCCGCATATACTAATGCATACTCACGATGATGGGCGGGTATACATCGTTGGCGGATCAGTGTGTCAAAATTTCAAAAGCTTTCGCGAATTTTTGGAGCGTTCTCCCAAGGAATAGCTATAGATTTAGGTACCGCAAACACTATCGTACAAGTACGTGGTCGAGGGATTGTGCTTAATGAGCCCTCGGTAGTGGCTATAGATCGACGTAACAAACAAATTCTGGCAATAGGATCCGAAGCTCAAAGAATGGTTGGTCGTACACCAAGCGATATCGTGGCGATACGACCGCTGAGAGAGGGAGTCATCTCAGACTTCGAAGTGACAGAACGAATGCTTCAGTATTTTATTCGTACCGTAAGTACTAGAACATTTCTTTCACGACCTGAAGTTGTAATCGGTATTCCCAGCGGAAGTACAGAAGTAGAACGACGCGCAGTTCATGATGCAGCTTTAAATGCGGGAGCTAGCAAAGTTCGGTTACTAGAGGAACCCTTCGCTGCTGCAATTGGCGCAGGCTTGCCGATCACTGAACCTACCGGATCGATGATCGTTGACATAGGAGGAGGTACCACAGAAATTGCCGTAATTGCATTAGGTGGCATGGTAACAAGTCGGTCAATCCGCATTGCTGGAGATCGAATTGACCAAGACATTATTACCTATGCTCGTGCAGTTCATAACTTAGCAATAGGAGATCGAACTGCTGAAGAAATTAAAAAAACTTGGGGTTCGGCAGCCCCATTGGAAAAGGAGGGCATTCTTACTTTAAAAGGCCGTGACTTGGCAACAGGGTTACCAAAAACTGTGGACATCACAACAGTTGAACTTCGTGATGCGATCTCAGCTGCAGTTACTGCTATTGCACAATCTGTTAGAGAAACAATTGCTGAAACTCCCCCAGAATTAATATCTGACCTGATTGACTATGGAATTGCACTTGCTGGAGGGGGTGCTCTTTTAGCGGGATTGGACCAAAGATTAAGTCAAGAAACACACTTCTTTACCTATGTTGTTGAAGACCCATTGCTATGTGTTGTACAAGGTGCTGGCTGGCTACTTGAAGCTCCACCGGACGTTGCAAAGCGTATGGCACGATATCCAGCAAACACCACAGCAACATAATCACAATAAGAACTGAAATGCTAACACTACCACGATACACACTTTGGCTAACGAGCTTATTCCTAGTTGTAATATTTTTCTCCGTTCTCGGAAGAAGTGGCATTCTAGAACCGATACAAAATCTTGTTTTGTACAGTAGTTCCCCAATATCTAAAGGATTAAACAAAGGTTCTGCACCGTTGATAGGATTCTTTAAGGATATTGGACAAGCAAACGACCTCCGTAAAGAAAATACACAGTTGAAACAGGAAAACGAGCAATTACGTAATCAAGTAACAGAACTCACAATTGTAAAAAATCGTGTTTTTGAACTCGAACAAGCACTTAATATACGTATTGCAAATCTTGAAACTGCTTACTTAACTGCAAATGTAATAGGTTTTATCCAACTACCTTTTCGAAGTGAGTTATCAATTAATTTAGGCAGTATTGACGGCATCAAAGCTGGAAATATAGTTCTCTCACCGCAAGGTAGCCTTGTGGGAAGAGTCACTTCTGTCAAAAAAAACTATGCCTTTGTAAGATTAGTCACTGATAGCCGAAGTCGTGTAGCTAGCCAAATCCTAGGCGGTACAACAACCGGAATTTTATCTGGCAAAGCAACACGTGAATTAAATTTCATGCTAGTAATCGGAAAAATAGAAAAAGGTGACACCTTGATAACTTCTGGCTTAGGAGGGCTCTACCCAGCTGATATACCAATAGGAAAGGTTAAGGAGGTTAATTCCAATGCCCAAAAAACTTTCCCGCAGGTTGTAGTTGAACCATTTATACAAATAACAAACTTGAGAACCGTGCTAATCAACACTAATTTTCTTGCAATACTTCCTGAACTAAGCCAGTGATCAAGATAGGAGTCACTGGAATCATCATTGTGATTACTATCTTGGCACAAGTCTCCATCGCCCCTTTACTACCAATCAGTGGGGCATTAATAGACACTAACCTTCTAGTTATCGTTTTTATTTCATCCTACCTGAGTAGGAAAATAGCATTAGGGGCATTACTATTCTTAACCTTACTTGCAGGATCAATAACCAATATTTCTTACGAATGGATATTCTTAGCCTACCTACCTGCAATCCTCTTAATACATTTCTTCGGCTTAATCACCAAAGATCCTAGTCCACATTTAATCAGAATATTAGCAGTAGGCGCCATCACAGGAATCTGGGCACGGATCTTAATGTCTCTAGTAGCATTTTCAGAAGGTGCATCAATTTCGTTGATCACAGTTTTCACACAAATTCTTGCGCCAGGGATCTTGATGGATATATTGGCCATTGCTATTTTTTATGGAATTTTTCAGATAGTAGGATTAAATAAGTCTTACTCAATAAGTAGCACTACCTATAACAATTAGAGAAATTATGTTCAGAAATCAGAGAGCTAGAACCACCCTTCGTAATCGACCAAGAGGTAATTTACGTATCTTGTGGGTTTTTACAATTATTCTGTTTGGAATTTTGATTGCGCGACTTTTCGAAATGCAAATTATTCATGGGGAAGAATTCTCGATAAAAGCAGAAAATAATCGAATTGTACAAACAAATATAGCCGGGTCACGTGGTTTAATTTATGACCGTTTAGGTAATCCACTGGTAAACAATACTGTCAGCTTCAGTGCTTCTATCGTGCCATCCTTGTTGCCTTCTAATGAACAATTTCGTTACCAAATATATCTCACTTTAGAAAAGATTTTAGATTTACCCGCACTAGAAATTACCATGCAAATAGAAAAATTTCAGGAAACATCATCATCATCAGAAACATTAATTATTGCACGGAATTTAAGTCACCAACAAGCATTGCTACTTGAACAAAGCGCTCCTGACTTACCGGGAATCGCACTAGAAATGGAATCTCAAAGAACCTATTTGGGTGGACCTGCACTCAGTCACATACTAGGTTACATAGGTGCACAATCAACACAGGAATGGGAACAGCTCAGAAAAAAAGGTTATGGATTTAACGAACTAGTAGGTAAAACGGGGTTAGAGGCATATTACGAAGAAACTCTCCGTGGTACCCCTGGAAAAGCAATCACTGAGATCAATGCGTATGGAACAAAAATTAAGGTTCTCAACGAATTAGCTACTGTTCCAGGTAAAAATATCCATCTTTCTATTGACCAAAAACTCCAAAACTATGTTTCGGAACTCTTAGAGCGTGGACGCGGAGATGCTACTATTGCGGCAGCAGTAGTGATGGACGCTAACACAGGAGAATTGTTAGCTTTAGTTTCTTTGCCAAATTACAATAACAATATTTTTTCAAGCTCAAAACGTGATGAAGAATACAATAAACTAGTCACTGATCCGAACCGTCCATTACTCAACTGGTCACTGAATCCTGCAGCCCCAGGTTCAACATTTAAATTAATAACGGCCGCTGCTGCACTTGAAGAAGGGAGTGTTACTCCAAAAACAAGTTATAACGTAGACAGTCTGGCTTACGAATTCCTCGGTGTCGACGGGATAACTTATCAGTTTTTTGATTGGCGTATACACGGACTAATAGATTTATACGAAGCCATAGCTTGGTCATCCAATATTTACTTCTACATGCTCTCTTGCGGATTTCCCCAAGAGGAGCTCCCTGGTTTAGGAAACGATATAGAACAATCAGCTGTTACGTTAAGCTACTACGCACGGCATTTTGGCTTAGGAACAAAAACGGGGATCGACCTCGCAACAAGTGAGAGCCCCGGTCTTATCCCCACACCAGAATGGAAAAGACGAAGTCGGTCTGGGAAAAATTTTACTGCATCAGATCGGGAATGGTATTACGCAGACACATGCTTCATGGGTATAGGACAAGGTGATATAACTGCTACACCTCTCCAAATAGCAATTATGACCGCAGCAATAGCCAACAACGGAAAATTACTAACTCCGCGTCTAACTTCAAAAATTACCGATCTTGAAGGAAACGTTATAGAGCAAAAATCCACTATTTTTACGGATGTTCCAGTGAGTCAGAGAAGTTTTGAAATCATCCGTGAAGGGATGCGTCGTGCTGTCGAAAATGGTTCAGCATCCCTTGCAAAATTAGATGACATTTCACTAGCAGGAAAAACCGGAACTGCAGAGTTCGTTTCACCAGATGGAATCACACGAGAACATGCGTGGTTCACTGGTTTCGCACCTTTCAAATCACCTGAAATTGTCGTGACCGTTTACTTCAATCTTGGACAAGGTAACCTTAAAGCATCACCTATTGCAGGCAAAATAATACAATACTACTTCAACAACATGCGTGACCAATAATGTTTAGAGGTACACAGTCACTTCATGAGTGGGCACGTTTTGATTTTTTTCTTATTTTAATTGCACTCGCACTAGTAGCTTATGGGTTAATTCTAATACACAGCGGTTCAGCTGTAAGCGGGGGGAGCTTCACATTTAGCTTCCAATCACCAGTAGTAAGACAGGGGATTTTCGCAATTGGATCTGTAGTTGTCATGATTCTGTTATCACGAATCGATTATCATGCACTACTTCACTATGCTTGGTGGATTTATGGGCTTTCAATTATGTCTCTGGTTCTCCTTTTAATTGTTGGTCAAACTGACTTTGGTTCAACTCGTTGGTTTGATTTGGGAATCTTCCAATTGCAACCATCAGAATTTACAAAAGTAAGCCTAATACTTGTTTTAGCACGATTCATAAGCAATAGCGGAGGCGATGCAAAAAATCTACGCACATTACTTCTAACATTATTCTTAACACTCCCCTTCCTCTTCTTAGTTTTTATACAACCTGACCTTGGAACTTCTTTAATTTTCATATCCATTTGGATTGGAATGGTGCTTGTTGCCGGTGTGACAAGACGCCACTTAATCATTTTGGCAACATTTTTTATCGCATTAATTCCGTTCATATGGACATTTGGGGTAGAAGACTATCAAATTGAAAGAATCTCCGTGGTCCTAAACGCAGAAGAAGACCCCTTAGATTCTGGTTACAACCCAATTCAAGCACAAATCGCGATAGGTTCTGGAGGTCTACTTGGCAAAGGATTGTTTGAAGGTGAACAGACCCAACTTAACTTCCTAAAAGTCCCTACAAAAGACTTTATCTTTAGCGTTTTAGGAGAAGAATTAGGTTTCGTTGGGGCCATACTACTTCTAGGACTTTTTCTCTTACTTATCTGGAGAGGATTAAGAGCAGCCCAATTTGCAGGTGATACATCAGGTCAATTGCTAGCTGCTGGATTTGTGACAATGATCCTTTTTCAAGTATTTATCAATGTCTCCGTAAATCTTGGTATCTTCCCCGTCACAGGATTGCCATTACCTTTTGTTAGTGCAGGAGGAAGTTCACTGTTAACTCTTTTTGTTACCCTTGGAATCCTAGAAAGTATCGTCATTCATCACAGAGCCTATCGACAAAATTAATTATCAATTTGCGTCCGAAGTCGTCTTTTTATACTTTTCTATCCCTTTACGTAATGCCAAGTGTTCGGATGATGCAAGCTTTGGATCAGCCACTAATATTTGTTCCGCTAATTTTCTAGCTTCCACTAAAATTGTTCGATCTGTCACTCGAGCAGCTCTGAGGGAAGAAGCATACCCACTTTGCGCAGTACCCCAAACTTCTCCTTCTCCTCGCAATTCGAGATCGACCTCAGCTAACTTAAACCCATCACTGGTTTCCACCATCGCCTGTAAGCGACTAATCGCTTCAGGTTGCAAATCCTCTTCACTACTAAAAAGCAAACAATAGCTTTGCAAATTTGAACGTCCAACTCTTCCCCTAAATTGGTGTAACTGACTTAACCCAAAGCGTTCTGCTCCTTCAATTAGCATTACAGTTGCATCTGGAATATCAATTCCCACTTCAATAACACTAGTTGCCACAAGAACTTGTACCTCACCTGTAGCAAGATCGTTCAATGCTTTTTCCTTATCATGCGAAGAAAGGCGGCCATGTATAAGCCCAAGTTTATAGCCAATAAAAGGGCCTTCCCGCAAACGTTGGAACTCAGCTTCTGCAGATCGAACAGACTGTAAAGCCTCAGAATCATCAACAAGCGGACAAATTACAAAGATCTTTTCTCCATTATCCAAACGTGTTCGCATAAAAGAGTACGAATCATCTCGCTGCGTAGGTTGTACCCAATATGTCTCAACCTTCTTACGACCAGGTGGAAGTTCATTAATTGTAGAAACTTCTAAATCCCCATAGACAGTAAGAGCAAGTGTGCGAGGTATCGGAGTCGCAGTCATTACAAGAAGATGTGGGTTACTACTTTTGTTCCTTAAGGCTGCCCTCTGTTTTACCCCAAACCGGTGTTGTTCATCAATAATAACCAGACCTAGCCTTGGAAATTCGACTCCTGCTTCAATAAGGGCATGAGTACCAATAATTATATCAGCACCTCCATGAGCAGCATCGTTTCGTACCTGGGCCTTTCGTGCTTCTGTAAGAGAGCCAGTTAAGAGCGACACCCTTATAGATCGATCTAACCAAGAAGGACTAAATAAGCCTTCAAAAATGGTTGCTTCATCATTTCCACCAAGAAGGCTACTCAGCGTCCGCAAATGTTGCTCTGCAAGTATCTCCGTTGGTGCCATTAAAACAGTCTGATACCCAGAACAGGCCGCAGCGAGCATAGCCGCAAACGCAATTACGGTTTTCCCACTACCTACATCACCTTGTAACAAACGTAACATAGGCTTCGATGAACCTATATCACTAAGAATTGAATCCAGAACAGTCTCTTGGTCTGCAGTTAGATCAAATCCCAAAATAGATTTATATGATTCGAAATAATCTGCGAAGGAAAGATTAGGTGCAGTACCCTCTTGCCAATCACGTCGACGTAACAAAACCGCAGTTTGAATTTCAAGAAATTCACCCAATGCAACTCGCTTACGAGCAGATTCAGTAACAGCAATGGATTTCGGATTATGAAGCATTCTAATTGCATCACCAAGTTCAAATAAGGATTTATCCCGCTTGATCCAGTCAGGTATCGGATCAGGAAGCACATCTGCAAAATGGTCGACCGAGTAATCCACAACTTTTTGTATAATATTTTTTCGTAAACCTTCTGTTGAGGGGTAGATTGAAACTATACGGCCAGGTGGAAGTTGATCATCTTCAGAAACAACCTGCCAAAGGGGGCTATCCATCTGAATGCGCCCGTGATAGTGCCTAATTTTACCTGAAACAATCACCTTTACACCTGCTTCTAATTGCTTAGCAATATAGTTTTGGTTAAACCAAACAATTTTTAGCCGACCAGTTGAATCGGAAATCTCAGCCTGAGTACCACGTGGCCTTCCATGTCTTCCTCGCCCAAAAAACATTAAACTCGATTTTTTCACCTCCCCAAGCACAGTCTGGAAACCAGATGATGCTGTTAACTCTGAAATCTGACGAACATCCGTGAGATCTTGGTAACGGCGTGGTAGGAGTAATGCTGCATCTCCGGCAGTAACTACCCCAAGTCGAGCAAAACGTTCACCACTTGCAGGACCAACCCCTGGTATTTCTGTAACTAAATCACTGGCAGCCAGGTTCACTTTCTGGTTCCGTTTGTCCTCTTTTATCACTCCCACTCCCAGTGCTGAAATCGCTGTCCGTAACCACTTAACACGATTGACTTTGCTCAGCGATCTATATCCACCTTTTGGCAAACGTCGTATACATCTTAAAAATGGGTGTTCCGAATAGATCTGTTCATTTTCTTCCAACTCAACAAGTAAATGGTCGAGTCCATTTGAAAGAATCCCTTTCTCATCACCCTCATTCTTCAAAATTCTTCCAAATAGGTCATAAATTTTCGCAGCATCAGGAATGGAATCTGCAACTTGATTTCGTCGTGCTTCTATTTCTTTAGTCATAAGCGCACACTTCAAAATACTACTATTAAAAAAAGGGGGGGCAGGAAGTATATTGACCTTTTTACAAGTGAACTACAACTGATCACAAGGTAACTCGTTCATTTGAAGCTAGAGCCACTATGATACCCACAGAAGCTTTTTTCGATCAGAGTTATTATAAGGTAGTAGACAGCATTTTACCCCTTCAATGGATAACTAAGCATAAGTAGAATTACACCATGAAAACTATAAAACTAGCGCCTTCTATCTTAACTGCAGATTTCTCAAAGCTTGCTGATGAAATTCAGGCAATTGAAAAGGGTGGAGCCGATCTGGTCCACTTAGATATTATGGATGGACAGTTTGTCCCACCAATTACATTCGGTGCTGATATTGTTTCAGCAATATCAAAAATTACCAATCTGCCTCTCGAAGTACATCTGATGATTATGAATCCTGAACGTCATATTGAATCTTTTGCCTCGGCCGTGAAAACAATTAATATACATTTTGAATCCTCAAATGAAATTGCTAAAACAATTGATGAAATACATCGACTTGGATGCGATGCAGGTATATGCATAAATCCTGAAACTCCTGTCACCGCAATAAAAAACTTCTTAGAGATTGCCGAGCAAGTGATGGTTATGACAATTAATCCCGGGTGGGGAGGTCAAAAAATGATGCCTGAGCAATTAAACAAGGTGATCGAGTTAAGAAAAATTATAGAAAATTCGGACTATGCAACACAAATAGAAATTGATGGTGGAGTAAAAATAGAAAATATCCCTATTTGTGTTCAAGCTGGAGCGGATATACTTGTGTGTGGAAGCAGCGTTTACAACGATCAAAGCCAGCCCGAAGAAAACTTAGCAAATCTACGAGATGCTATTCGCAGTAAAGATCTTTAGGTACGCACGAGGGTTCGTAAACAACGCGTACACACATTAAGTCGATGCCACGCACCATCAATAAACAGACGATGCTTAGATACATTAGGCTTTAATTGACGATTCTTCCGTGGGGCTTTTCTTTCCCAACGCCCACCATGTTTATGGCGAATATGCCGACCAAAGGCCGTAGTTTTTTTGCAAATATCACACGAACCACTCGCCACTTAAATACTCCTACACGGTCTTTGATGCTATCAGGGAGTCATCATATCTGCTACAATTTTGGAGAAAAAACATCAAAAAATTAAAATCTTCGCTCTTTAATTCGTGCAGCCCGGCCCGTCAAGCCACGTAGATAAGAAAGGTTTTTACGCCTTACTTTCCCCCGACGTACGACTTCAATTTTATCCAATCGAGGGCTATTCAAAAGAAAACTACGTTCTACTCCCACGCCACTGGAAATTTTTCGAACAGTAAAATTCGCAGAAAGGCCTTTTCTTCGCTTCCGCGTAACAACACCCTCAAAAACCTGAATACGCTCTTTATCGCCTTCAACCACTTTGGCATGTACACGTACTGTATCGCCACTACCAAAATCAGGTAAATCGTCACGTACAATTTCACTTACTAAGCCATCAAGTTGAGTAGACATTAACTAAAGACTACCGTGATACATGTTTCAGGCAACTATTTACCAGTACTACCATGGCCACTTCTTCCACGAATAGTACTAGTCAGGTTTTCAGTAACCTCAAAATTTACGAAAACGATCTGTGAGAAAACAAACTGTGCAATCCGATCCCCATGATTTACTACATGCTCAATATTTGGAGCTACTGTGTACATTGTGACAAAGAGTTCACCACGATAATCGGAATCCAAAGTTCCTAAGGCAACAAGCACTCCCTTTGCCGACAGTCCACTACGTGGACGTATCTGTGCATCTATGCCTGATGGAACGGCAAGCGCAATACCGGTAGGAATACGACAGGGCTCCTGTCCAATGGAAATAGAGCCTCCGGGCAAATATGCATAGATATCATATCCACTTGCGGATTCTGAAAACACCCGCGGGGTCACCGAATCCTCATTCAATAAACAAATTTCAACTTTTTCTGAATCTCTCACATTTACCTAAACAAATCATTTTGAGGATCTCTAAGGACATCTTGCATTGTTGCCTTTTCATCATGTTTATAAGAAAAGCCACGCACCACAACTGCAGGAATTCTACTTATATTACCTTTTACAAGCTCTGCCGCAGATGCGATTTCATCCGCAACGCAAAGTGATTGAACAAGAAATTCATGACCATGTGGATCCACCTCACCAATATAAGATGTCACAGGATTCATACCAGCAATACCTACAGCGACATCTACTTGAGATTCACGCCAGGGGCGACCAAAAGTGTCAGAAATAATCACAGGGACATCAAACCCAATTTCACCAAACCTTTTGCGAATTGCATGAGCGCTTGCATCAGGATCTTCAGGTAACAGAACAATCCTGTCATGAGCACCACTACTTGATTGATCAATTCCACTATTAGCACATACAAACCCATGTTTTGTCTCAGTTATCAACACTGGCCCTACTTGACGAACAATTCTTTTAGATTCACTCAGGACCATTTCAATAACTCTTGGGTCTTTATCCCAAGCTTCAGCATAACGAGAGGCAAAATCATTTGGCTTCACTGTTTGAAGATCTACAATCCTCCCTTCAGACTTAGAAACCACTTTTGAAGTAATGACAATTATATCCCCGTTTTGTAAACCCTCATCTTCGGATAAGAGAGTAGCAACAATCAATTCAGCAATATCATCCCCTTCACATATTTCAGGGAGTCCTTCAATACCAAAAATGCTTAATGGGTTAGTAGGCATTAGCATATCCACAATTAACGATTAGCTTACTTTTAATCACTAGATACCCACCACTTGAATACTTGTTTGAGTCTTATGCAGACGGTTTAAATTAATCAAGAGTGAAGTAAGCATCTCAACATATCTACTATTGGACAATGCCCCACCATCCAAGCCACGTACACCGTCTATTTGATTGGCAAGTTCAATAACAACACCCTTTGCCTCATGGTCATCACTACACACAAGAACATCAGATTCCACTGGTTCCCCTAATTTCATTAACTTTTCGGCGCTCATGTTCTGGAAAGCAGCTACAACTCGAGAATCAGGAAGTTGTACTGCAGCTTCCTCAGCAGCACTATTACCTGGAACATCTTGGGCAACAGCTCCAATACCCTTCACAAACTCAAGCGGTGCTACAACATTACAAACAATCACATTATTGAGATCGTCTACTAATGTTTTAAGAGTCGCTTCCTGTCCACTGTAAGGAAAAGTCAGGAAAACAACATCTACATCATTTACCACTTCCTGATTCGTACCACCATATACGTTAGCATCAGGAACTTCTGCAAGAATCCGTTCCGAGACTTCTTTCCCACGTTCCTGAGTTCGTGAACCTATTAAAACCCTATGTCCAACGCTTGCCATTCGTAAAGCCAAGCCTATCCCCTCAGGTCCTGTACCACCAATAAAAGCTATCTTTTTAACACTCATAAACAGAGTGTATCAGTAGGTTGTCATGAACATCTACAAAGCTATTCGAGAGCTCTGGTATACTCTGTAACTCGGAGGGAACGTGAATACACGTCTGTTGCGTAATGGATTCGTTTGGCTAATTGTAATAGGGGCTGGTATTGCGATTGCATACTTTGTTTTCGGTGGCGGTGAAGATGTAGAAACAATCGCATTCGGAAAAGTTATTGAAGATATAAAAAAAGGTGAAGTTGAAGAACTCAGGGTGGATGGAACTGATATAGAAGTACGATACTTTTCAGAAAATCCAGAAATAGAAAACATCAAAAATACTCAGCTTTCAGAAAGTACTGATATTGCTACCTATTTGCGCGATGAAAGTATCGCGATTACTGGAGCTCAATCAGGTATGTCCAACGCAGTGAATCTCGTTTTCCAAGAGAGTGGGCGATCAGGTTGGTTAAGCATATTTTTAAATTTATTACCATTTCTGATTTTTGGTCTTTTCCTATTACTTATCTTACGTAATGCTCAAGGATCGAATTCTCAAGCTATGAGCTTTGGGAAAAGTAAAGCTCGCTTGTTTGGTGGTTCAAAAGTCACAGTTACTTTCCTTGACGTAGCTGGTACAGATGAGGCAAAAGAGGAACTTGTAGAGGTTGTTGAGTTTTTAAAATTCCCTGAAAAATTTTCTGCGCTCGGAGCAAAAATTCCGAAAGGCGTGTTGCTAATCGGCCCACCTGGGACTGGAAAAACCCTTCTCTCGCGTGCTGTAGCAGGCGAAGCCGGGGTTCCTTTCTTTAGTATCTCGGGTTCAGAATTTGTAGAAATGTTTGTAGGTGTTGGAGCCAGCAGAGTAAGAGACCTTTTTGAACAAGCAAAAAAGAACTCCCCTTGTATTGTCTTCATTGACGAAATTGATGCAGTTGGTCGCCAGAGAGGCGCAGGGTTAGGTGGTAGTCACGATGAACGAGAACAAACACTTAATCAGATCCTTGTAGAAATGGATGGGTTTGAAACTGGTAGCAATGTCATTATCTTGGCTGCAACTAACCGCCCTGACATTCTTGATCCTGCACTTCTACGACCCGGAAGGTTCGACCGGAAAGTAATTCTGGATGCACCTGATGTAAAGGGTCGTGAGGCAATTTTAAACGTACACATGAAGGGTAAGCCTTTTGATGAGACTGTTATTCCTGCAATAGTAGCAAAAAGTACACCTGGATTCAGTGGGGCAGACCTTGCAAATTTAGTAAATGAAGCAGCAATTCTTGCTGCTCGACGAAACCGAAAAGTCATATCGATGGATGAATTTGAGGAAGCAGTAGACCGAGTCATTGCAGGACCTGAACGGAAAAGTCGTGTCATGAACGAGCACGAGAGAAAATTAACGGCATACCACGAAGGTGGGCATACCATCCTAGCTCATTTTTTAGAGCATCATGATCCCCCACACAAAGTCACGATCGTTTCAAGAGGTATGGCAGGAGGATTTACAAGGTTTTTGCCTGATGAAGAATCGCACTATAAAACGCCACAAATGTTCCGAGATCAGCTAAGCGCAGCCCTTGGAGGACTTGTTGCCGAAGAACTAGTCTACGGTGAATCCTCTACCGGACCCTCAAGTGATCTAGAACAAGTCACTCAAATAGCTCGATCAATGGTTACCAAGTGGGGAATGAGTACACGGCTTGGTCCGCGCACCTTCGGAAAAAATGAAGAAATGGTTTTTTTGGGAAAAGAAATTTCAGAAACTCGTAACTATAGTGAAAAAGTTGCAGAACAGATTGACGATGAAGTCCGATCTATTATTGCTGGAGCTCACACTAGAGCAACTGAACTCCTTACTAAACACCGCGAGCTGCTAGATAAATTAGTAGAAGTACTAATGGAAAAAGAGACCTTAGAGGGTGATTTTCTAACCCGACTACTTGAAAGTGAACCCAAAGAACCTTGGCCACCGGAAGATCTACAGCCAAAAGATCCAGGGCCAGAGTCTTCTAATGAAGACGGAAACTCTACAAGCTCACCTTCATCAGCACCCGTCGTAAAACCAGGGTTAGCTTGGGAGGGTGGTAGCACAAACACAAGTGTAAATTAGTAAAATAGATGTGTTTTCGAACGAGATTCTTTGACCGAAAGGGTTTATGGTTCGTACACTTGAGTGTATGCCTCTGGAGGCAAAGTTTTGCAAGCAATCGTTAAGACAGATGGAAGACAGTTTTTTTTAACCGAAGGTCAGGAATTCGACGTCGGCAGTATACCTGGAGAACCAGGTGATATTCGTGAATTCGAAGTTCTTATGCTGATCGATGGTGATAATATTGTCGTAGGAACACCAATCATAGAGGGTGCCAAAGTAAGAGCAAAAATAGAAGCTCATGGCAAGGGTAAAAAACTCCGATTTATGAAATATAAAAACAAAACACGATACCGTCGAAGACTTGGCCACAGGCAACATCTGACGCGTCTTGTTGTTGAATCAATCGAGGGGAGCTCTTAGTAATGGCACACAAAAAAGGAATGGGCAGCTCTAGGAATGGACGAGATAGTAACTCTCAACGTCTTGGAGTAAAGCGATTCGGTGGTGAATTTGTACAACCAGGAACAATAATTTTGAGACAGAGAGGAACTAGATTTTACCCTGGAGTCGGTGTCGGATTAGGGCGAGATCATACGATCTATGCAAAAGTAGAAGGTGCGGTTCAGTTTGCTCCCTACGCAAAGGGAAGACGTAAGAAAGTAAATGTCTTACAAGAAGAGACTTCGTCATGAAATCAGATTTACATCCAAATTATATAGATTCCATCGTAACTTGTTCATGCGGAAGTACTTTTGAAACACGATCAACAAAAGAAAGTTTGCATGTCGATGTTTGTAGCGCATGCCATCCATTCTTTACTGGTGAGCAACGCATTATTGATACAGCAGGTCGGGTCGAACGTTTTCAACGTCGCTATTCGATTACAGGTGAAAGTGAAAACTAAAAAACATAGACTCTGCCAAGAATTGCAATGGCAGATGTAATGAGTAACGATAAAAGCACTCAAACTATCTATTACGGTGGGCAAGCGGTCATCGAAGGCGTAATGATCAGAGGCCCTGAGCATATGGCCATAGCGGTACGTAACCCTGAAGGAAAAATCACAAAACACGTTGAGAAGCTCAAAGGGGTAAGCACAGGTAATCTGCGAAGTATTGTCTTTATACGAGGCATTCTTGTTCTCTGGGAAACGCTCACATTAGGAACAAGAGCTCTGTTGTTCTCTTCTCGGATCGCATACGCAGAAGAGAAAGATGATGGAGAAATAATAGAATTTCCCGAAAAAGCGCTTTGGGGTTCGATGCTTATTTCTTTAGTCATGGTGACGAGTATCTTTTTTGTTGGTCCAGTATTACTCAGTAATCTTCTAGGATTACTTAACTGGTCACATGCAGCTATCGTTTCAATAGAATCTATCTTGCGGATTGTCATGTTCGTAGGCTATATCGGCTTAATCAGCTTAATACCAGATATCAAGCGTGTTTTTCAATATCACGGCGCAGAACACATGACAATACATGCTTACGAGCACAACAAACCTATCGATATAACCAATATTCGCTTATTCCCAAAAGAACACACACGATGCGGCACTAGCTTCTTACTTGTTGTCATTGTTCTTGCTTTAGTAACATTTATTTTATTCGATGTATTTGTCGATAAAGGAATACTAGTACGTATAGTTTCTCGAATCATACTATTGCCACCAATCGCAGCACTCAGCTATGAAATCCTAAGGATAGGTGCGCGTTTTGAAAGTTCCAAAATCATAAAAATATTGTTCGCACCCAATATCGCTCTACAAAAGCTCACCACACGGGAACCTGAAGATGATCAAATAGAGGTAGCAATTGAGGCACTCAATTTAACCTTAAGCGCTACCGAAAAAAAACCTCTAGAGTAATGTGACAGCAGGATTTAAGAAATGGCAGCTCAATATCAAGTTGGAGACTTTGAAATCTCAATTGTCTCAGATGGATACCTCAGGCTTGATGGTGGTGCAATTTTCGGACTAATTCCTAGAGTTTTATGGGAACCAGTGATCGGTCCGGAGAATATTGATGATGAATACCGTATCCCTTTAGGCCTGAATTGTATGGTTGTGCGACACCATAACGAAATACTCCTTATCGAAACAGGTATGGGAAATAAACACGATGAGCAAACACGGAACAAAATTTTTCCAGGTGAATATGGTCATTTGATAGAGGAACTAGAAGCTATCGGCATAACACGAAAAGACGTAACTGCTGTCGCTAACACACACTTGCACACTGACCATTGTGGTTGGAACACTATTCGGGAAAAAGGTGAACTCCTACCCACATTCCCAAATGCTCGTTACTTTGTACAAGCTGGTGAATATAAGGCAGCCATGGAACCAAACGATCGAACACGGGCAACCTATTTACAGGAAAACTTCGAACCTCTAAAGAAAAGTGGTCAACTCACATTGGTGGAAGGAGAAAATACGATTATCCCAAACGTAACCTTCTTACCGACTCCGGGGCACACAGCGAACCATGCATCAATATTGCTAAATTCCCGTGGCGAAACAGCTATATATACTGGAGACTTAGTACATCACGAAGTACAAATGGAAAGAGATGCTTGGATTTCAGCATTTGATATCCTTCCTCTCTTAAGCTTGGCAACAAAACAACAATTAGCTAAGCGAGCGATTAAAGAAAATTCTCTCCTTATTTGTGTTCATAACGCCTACCCTGGGGTTGGAAGGCTAACTCAACTAGAAAATGGTCGCCGGAAATTTGTAGCAGAACTTGCAACAAACAACAGAAGCGAAGACGATCAAAACTAAACTCTAACTAAAGGGATCAATCAATGGGCATGCCAAATATTCCAATGCAACCAAAAAGGCCACTAAAATTCTCAGGTGTGATCGAAATTAACTTGGGCGATAACTGGCGAGGCGTTTACACGGAAGGGGCACCCCCGAAAAATGTACCTGTTTTGTATGCAATCGGTATTTTAGTAAGAAAAGAAAAAGGGTTTTTGGTTAGAAAAACTGCAGAAGATTTTTGGAACGTACTAGAGGGCAATCCTGTAAAAGGAGAACAAACAGATACCTTTCTCTCTCGAATCGCAGAAGAACAAGCAGGTATTGATATAGATAGGATCATAACCCTAGGGTTTGACGACCTCAAGGCAACAAGGCACAACACCGACTATGAAATCGGAACTCAAGCTATTCGCACATTTTCGCTAGTGATTGCAGATACGGTCGGACAAATACCAGAAGAATCAGGCTACACCAGAAGACGTCTGCCCCTCAGTGAATATGCTGTTGCAGTAAGAAAACGATATCCCGAATTTACAAAACATCTTGGGAAAGCACTCGACCAATACATAATTATGCGAGCTAAAAACGAAATTTAAAATTCCGATTTGTCCTTTCAGTTATTGACCTGATCCATGAGTAATTATTCCGTTCGTTAATCGGGAAACCATAATAGCCGTTTGGTCTTCTGGCATAGTTATATATCCAACATCTGGGACAAGCTCATCAATATTATCAAGGTAATACTCGAGAAATCCGTATACAGCAGGATTATCCTTCAAGATCGATGCACGCGTATATATGAAAAGTGGTCGTGATAAAGGCGTGTACACACCGTTAAATGCATTTTCAAATGTAGGCTCAATACATCCATTACCATCATCGATATGTACAGCTGTTAGCTCACCACCAGCACCTACATAATAAGCAAAACCAAAATAGCCAATTGAGTAAGGGTCTGAGGAAATGCCGAGTGTAAGAACATTGTCATCCTCTGATGGGGTTCCATCAGCACGGTGCGTATGTCCCTTCTCCTCCTCTCTTTTAATGATAGCTTCATTGAAATAATCAAAGGTTCCAGAATCAACACCTGGATAAAACGTCACAATATCTTTGTTTGGCCAATCTGAACGAATATCGCTCCATTTCTTGGCACCACCAGCACGGAATGCATAGTTCAGCTCATCAACAGTCATACACTTCGCCCATACATTTTCCGGATTAATCATCACTGTTAATGCATCAATTGCTACCTGTAGTTCAACCACATCGTTGATACCTTCCTCGGCACAAGCTAGAACTTCTTTCTCCTTCATTGGACGTGAGGCATCACTAATCTGTGTTTCACCACGACAAAACTTCTCAAAACCACCACCTGTTCCCGAAAAAGCAACGTTCACACGTACCTTTGAAACTTTACTAAATTCTTCTGCTACCGCCTCAGAGATAGGAAAAACTGTCGAAGAACCATCAATTCGAACCTCCCCTTTTAAGGAGGCATGTTTGGAGCCAGGGCCAGAGTTACTTTCCGACGTACCTGAAGTTTCATTATTAAGAGCACCACCACAAGAAAAACAGAGCAGTGTCCCAAGAATTAAAGAGAGCACTAGCATGACTACATTTTTTGATGCAACAACACTCAGCTGCTTTTTAAATTTCATTTTGAACCTTCATTACTTAACTACTTCCCATAAACATATAAGGCTTTTGTTAACATTGTTGTTAACTTATCAAATAGATCGCTATCTACCATAGTTGTACTTCTAGGCTAAACCTTTAGTTATTGCTGATTAACATCGTCTATATACGACTCTAGTTGCTACGTTTTTTAGTACGTTCTTTTTTGTACAGGAAAACTTCAGTTAGTTGGATAAGCTTGAGTATAGCTTTGAAGTAGTTAGGAGCAGTGTCCTATCCCTATATGGGATCTCAATATGCGCTGGAAGCATTGAACTACTTTTTGAAGTAAAAAAGATCGTAGTTATTTCTAAGTTTTGCCGCTTAACTGTCAACCAGTTCCCTGTCCTCCTTATATTTACAATAAGACGCATATACTTAAAAACAGCACCTCTAAAAATAGGAGATCTTTATGAGTACCGTAGTTCAAAGGAAGATTAAACAAGAATCTATAATGGGCATTAATAGAAACACATTGGCCACTTTTCTTAATACACTTAGTTGGCTTACTGCTATAACAGGAATAATTTTTATTATTGTTTCATCGATATGTATGGATAGTCACTTTGTTTTTTATCAGGGGACTTCTGCATTCATTTTGTCAGTATTCCTGAAGCTTCAAGCTTCAGGGTTGAGCAAAAAAGCGTAGTCGGATTTTGGTAGATGCAAACAAGAGCTGAGCCGAAGCAAGTCGGACAATGCTTGTAGGCATTGCAATCAAAAGCTAGGTCAGCGAATTTTCGAAGCTAAGCAGTTGGTAACTGATCTAACCCCTAAATAGGAACGAAGTTAGCAACTAGTACGTTCTTTATGTCGTTTTATTTTGCAACTTTAGTCATGCCATATATGAACACCCCATACCCTGCGTTAACATTATTGTTAACTTTCAAAGTTACTAGGTACCTGAAATAAATTTTCCTAGTAATTTATATAACGTTCCCGTAATATCTGATAAACAAATTGAACAGGGATGTGTTATGAGCGAAAACTACTGGTTACGACTAAAGAATAATCAAATTAATCGACGAGGTTTCCTCAAAGTCGGCGCTGCAGCTGGGGTTGGAGCAGGAGCTCTATCACTTGTAGGCTGCGGGGATGATGATGCATCAACTGCTGCTAGTAGTAGCTCCGGGTCAGGAAAGCCAGTCCGTGGCGGAACCTTAAATGTTGTAAAGGGACAGGTTGATGAAGGTATCGATCCAGGCCTTAAGGTAATCAATAACACTGATCTCCTTTCGCGTATCTATAACCACACACATCTCTACAAGGTTTCCACTAACGAATTCCTTCTAGATGCTGCTACTTCTATGGAACAGCCAGATGCTCAAACAATAACTTTTAAGCTACGTGATGACATGAAGTTCCATGCTGATGGCAGTGCTGTTACGGCAGAACATGTAGCATTTTCTTGGTCTCGCTTCCCGGATCTTTTGGAAAACCAAGGTTCCCAAGTAAATGCCTCAAATTGGGGGTTTATAGAATCAGTAGACGCTATTGATAGCTCAACTGTAAAGGTTAATTTAAAAGCTCCTTCTGCTTCGGCACCAGTGCTTATGGCTACTACTCCTTTCGGTATCGTAAATAAGGCTCAGGTACTTGCCAGTGAAAATAATAATGTTCAGGAAGAGGATGCTGGAGCAGGACCTTACATTGTCACCAGACGCGACGCGACTGGTGTGAGCCTGGCACGTTATCCGGACTACTACAAACATAAAAATCCGTCGAACCATTTCGTTGAAGATGGTCCTTACATCGATGCACAAGAAACACGTGTCATCGTTGATCGTGCTGCAATTAAAGCAGCATTTCTCTCCGGAGACATCGATTATGTGCCAACTATTAACGATCGCCTCGAGTTCGAAGAATTCACAAATCTCGATTTTGCTAAAGCAGCCGAGGTAGGTTCTACAGAGGCAAGGCTTCTTGCATTTGACAATATAAAGTTCACCGATAAGCGTGCTCGTGAAGCAATTTCACTTGGGATTGACTATGAAGGGCTTATCCGAACGGTTTATGCTGGCGACGGTATCTATGATGGTCCTATCGGACAAGCCCTTAAAGAAATGGCGCTTGACCAAAAAACGCTTAAATCTTATCGAAAATACGATCCCGCAGAAGCTAAGAAAAAATGGGAAGCTGCAGGTTCTCCCTTGGACAAAATCCGTATTGAGTGCAACCAAGATCCACGTTCAACCTCACTGGGTGAATTTGTGGCACAAAGCCTTAAGAAATCTCTTGGGGTTGAGACTGAAGTACTCGTCCATGACATTTCAACCTGGGTAGCTCGCGCACGAGAACCAGAGAAGCAGTGGGAACTGTTTGTCGTTCCATATGGTGCCAGCCCGACACCAGAGAGCTATAGCATGACTATGATGAACCCAAATGCTTTTGCAGGGGTTTCATGGAGCTTTGGAATGGATCAACCTAATGCTGGTTTAGTAGCAGATGCTCAAAAAGTTGTAGACCTAGTTGAAGCTCAGTCGGCAGAGGTCGATCCTGAAGCTCGAATAGAAAAACTTCATGAATTACAACGCTTTATCTTAGATGACGTTCTAGTTGGGATTAATATGCCAGTTCCAGGTCATTCGTATATCGTCTACAACAAGCGACTACAAAATTTCCCTGAGGATGACTATTTACTAGGTTCTCTTTTCATGCGTAATCATGATATGTGGATCGCATCGTAGTAGAGCCTTAAAAAGTTGAGAATTTGGAAGAGGTAAGCTGATGCAAGCCTACTTACTGCGTCGACTAATCGCGATTCCTTTTATGCTAATTGGGATTACGCTACTCTTGTTTTTTCTGCTTTTTCTACGCCCAGGAAACGCTGCATTAACAAATTTTGGGTTAGTTAACCCTGATCAAGCATGTGACAAGGGTGAGCGTGGAACATATCAATCAACTGGTTCAGGTTGCGAAGGTGGTCTTGCAAGATTGGAAAAGGAGTATGGCCTTGATAGGCCCTTCTTTGTGCAATATGGAGACTGGGCAATCCATGCCATTCAGGGGGACTTTGGCCTCTCGCTAAAGAATCGTCGTTCTATTAGCGCTCAAATTGGAGAACGCCTTCCAACGACTATCGAAATTGGGATAATCACTATCATCCTTTCCACCTTAATCGGAGTCCCTGTGGGAATTATCTCTGCTATTAGACCTGGATCCTGGATTGATGGTACGTTGCGAATTACAACGATCATCGGGATTTCTGTGCCCAATTTTTGGGTAGGCACATTAGCTATAATGCTTCCAGCACTTTGGTGGGGTTGGACTCCCTTAGCTAGAAGTTATGTGAACTTTGTTGATTCGCCCCTTACCAATCTCAGTATTGTAATTTGGCCGGCGCTTGTGCTTGCCATAGGTAGTGCGGCCTATGTTGCACGTATAGTTCGTTCATCAATGCTGGAGACCCTCTACGCTGACTTTACAAGAACCGCAAGAGCAAAAGGGCTAACAGAACGAATTGTTGTCCTTCGTCATGTATTTCGTTCATCAATGATTACTGTACTAACTGTAATTGGCGTGCAATTGGGAGCTATTCTAGGGGGATCAGTTATTGCTGAACAAATTTTTGCAGTTCCCGGTTTAGGATTGCTTATTTTTGAAGCAATCATGGGCATTGACTACACCCTAGTACTCGGTGGAATGACAATGTTTGCGCTTATGTTTATGATCGTTACTTTGGCAGTTGATCTCTTATATACACTTGTTGATCCAAGAATTAGGTATTGATTATGTCTGAAATTTCTAACACCACTGGACCTCCACCATTACATGAACTAGAAGTTATGCCACCCAAAAGACGACTTGATGGACTACGAAGATTTTTAAAGCAACAACGCCTTGGTTCCTTCGGAGCCATCATTATAATAATCATTGTTTTTGGTGCAATAGCTGCCCCCATTCTTCACACAAGTGACCCAAGAGAATTTGGAGAAAACATTCTAGTCAGTCCTTCTGGGGAAAATTGGTTTGGTACAAATCGTGATGGTCGTGACGTATGGAGTCGTGTACTCTACGGCGGCCGTGTTTCTCTAAAAATTGGACTTGCAACTGTAATTCTTACCATCCTTGGGGGAACATTAATTGCACTAGTCGCGGGTTATTTAGGTGGTATTTTTGATTTTATTCTTAGCCGCATGGGAGATATATTAATAGCTTTTCCTTCAATTTTGTTTGCTCTTACTTTACGAGCCTCAATAGGCGAAGATATGCCCGGGCTAGGTTCTTTTTTACCTGCAGATGAATTGCTACTTGTAGTAGCAATTTGCGTGGTATTTACACCTGTAATCTTCCGCATAATGCGTGGTAATGTTCTTGAGCAAAGGAATACTACCTATGTGGAAGCCGCAAGGGTAATTGGAGCACCCGAATCTCGAATTATGCTTCGTCATATCCTGCCCAACTTATTAGGCTTAATGATTATCGTTACCAGTACAACATTACCAGCAGCTATTTTGACTGAATCAGGACTTTCTTTTCTCGGAGTCGGAGTAGATATTGGTACACCGTCTTGGGGAGCTGACCTTTCTGGAAATGCTCGTATTTACTTCTCTCGAGCACCATGGATTGCAATTTTTCCTGGACTTGCCCTAAGCGTAACAGTTCTTGCATTTAATCTTTTAGGTGATGCCTTGAGGGATGCGCTTGATCCTCGTCTTAGAGGGCAAAAATAAACATACGCTTAGATTCCTGAAATGATCTTTCTTCGAATAGATATATTTTCAAATATTTAGTAAAAAAACCTTTGTTTAACGACTTTGCTAGGAAATAAAGCGATAAACCTCTAGAACGGCTACACTTCATATTATCCCGCTTTAGGTGGTAAGTTTTAAACCATTGAGAGGTATGTTATGACTGGCCCTTTAACAGATGTGGTAGTTCTGGATCTCACACAAGAAATTGCTGGACCATACGCTACAAAATTATTTGCGGATTTTGGAGCAGAAGTTATTAAAGTGGAACCCCCTAACGGAGATCCATCTAGGAAATTAGGCCCGTTCCCAAGCAATTTAGCTGACTGGCAATTGGGCTCAGCCCCAGCTGAAGAAAAACACTTAGAAAAAAGCGGAACCTTTTTTTACTTCAATACTAATAAGCGCTCAATTGCTGTCGATCTCGAAAGTGAAGGTGGCAAAGAAGTGTTTTGGCGACTTGTAGACAAAGCAGATGTCGTAGTTGAAAGTTTCAAACCTGGAAAAATGGATGATCTTGGTATTGGATGGGAAGCCATCTCTTCTAGAAAAGCTAACCTGCCGTTAGTATCGATTACTAATTTTGGCCAAACAGGCCCATATAAAGATTATAAAGGCACTGACTTGGTCCTTTATGCCTATGCGGGCGAGATGTACTCAACAGGTCTTATAGACCGAGAGCCCGTAAAAATGTATGGGACAGCAGCACTTGTGCAATCAGGTTCAGCAGCTGCCACCGCAATCATGGGAGCAGTAATGATGGGGCGATGGCAAGGAGTGGGGCAACATGTCGATTTTTCGATAACAGACAGCCATTTAGTTGGTGTCGATCGAAGACATGCAAGTGTAATGGGCTATCAGTTTTCAGGACGAACAACCCTTAGAGCACCAGCAAGTGGGACTCGGCTTCTCGGAGGCGTTTATCCTTGCCAAGATGGCTGGGTTGACCTAGATGGCGGAGGGGCTCGTTTCCATCGATCAGCTAGACAATTCCTAGGCCACCCTGAATGGCTTGAGGATCCTAAGTGGGATGACCCAAGCATTCATCAAAATCCTGAAATGATCGAGGAATTTAATGCTTACTTTTATGTGTGGCTTATGGAACATACAAAAAGGGAGATATGGGAGCGGGCACGTGAGTCTCGGATTCTGTGCGGTCCTCTATTCACTATTGAAGAAGTTTTTAAAGATGAAAACTTTAGAGAACGTGGAGTTTTTCAGAAAGCTTCACATTCATTTTTAGGAGACTTTGAATTCCCTGGGCGACCCTTCATTATGAGCGAATCACCTTGGGAATACAGACGGCCGGCACCATTATTAGGAGAACATAGTGCGGAGATTCTAGATGAATGTGCGTTTACCACCAAGGAGATTTCACGCTTAGCGATTTCCGGAAACGTTGGGGTACGAGTATGACGGCACAATTACCACTTGAAGGGATACGTGTTCTAGATTTAGGAGGGGTCTGGGCTGGAACCTTTTCAACTCTTTTACTTGCTGATCAAGGAGCAGAAGTCCTGAAACAGGAAAATCAATTTGTTTGGCAACCTAATACAAGGGCTGTCCCAGGACCAAATATTTCTTCCCAAATGACCCAAGCTGGACCTGGATGGATCACAGGTTTTCCAAACAGTGAACCTGGGCCAAGGCCTTGGAATTACCACCCGATGTTCGTGAGCTTATACCGAAATAAGCGGAGTTTCACATTGGATATTCGGAATGAAAAAGGTCATGAAATACTTGGGGAACTAGCTAAAATCTCTGACGTTGTTATAGAAAACAGTGCGGTCGGAACAATGGAAAAGCTTGGCGTATCCTATGAATGGCTCAAGGAACTAAATCCAGGCATTATTTTCCTGAGAGCACCTGGTTACGGACTAACTGGTGATTATGTATCAGCCCGCACCATGGGGTCCCATCTCGAGGGTGTAATTGGTCATCAATTATTACGTGGTTATCGAAATGAGGGTCCTGACAGTAATTCGGCTATCTTCTCTGCAGACTACATAGCAGGAACTCAGATTGCATTCGCAGTTATGTCTGCGATCTGGGAGAGGAAAAAAACAGGTAAAGGCCAGTTTATTGAAATGGCCCAAGCAGAAAATGCTATCGCAATGTTTGCACAGGGATATATGCAATATGCAATAACCGGAACCGAACCTGATAGAGTTGGCAATCAATCAATTTATCCCCAAGAATCGCCAACAGGAATTTACCCCTGTAAACCAGAGGGTGATGGTGATCCCGCTCAAGGAAAAGACCGCTGGATAGCAATCTCAATTAGTACTGATTCAGAATGGAAAATTTTCCGAACTGAAATGGGTAATCCTGAATGGGCAATTAGTCCCCAATTAGAACAATGGGAGAACAGGTACTCACAGCATGATGAATTAGATAAGAATATTGCTGAGTGGACACAAAAATTCACCGACTACGAACTTTTCCATAAACTACAAAAAGCGGGTGTTCCCGCAGCACCTGTTCTAGATGCTTCACGTGTTCCGACAGATGAGCATGTACAAGAACGAGCTTTATATTCTCCTCAAACATTACAAGATCCAATTGGTGAATTCCCATTCCCAACTCCATTGTTTGATTTCCCCGCTGCAAATGGCGGAATACGCAGACCACCCGTAGCGATGGGGCAGGATAATGAATATGTATATCGCGAATTGTTAGGCATTAACGATGAAGATTGGGATCTCTTAGAAGCAGAGGGTCACATCGCTACGCGATTCAATGATTCACTAATGTAGATTTATTGAGCTGACTATGATTGTAATGGCAGGATGGCTTGAATTGGATCCCAGCCTAAGGGATCGTGCACTCATGAAAGGCGCGGAAATTGTCAAAAAGGCTCTACAGGTTAAAAGCTACCGTGCATACCTCTGGGAAAAGATTGCTAACTAATTTCAGGGATTCTAAACGGAGGAATGGCCATATCCTGTAAAAAACTAGGCTTACCATTGTAAAACTTCACATCCATCTCCCGGATAGTACTTGGGGAGCTTACATCAATCCATCCAAAGATAAGAATAGGCAAGTTAGGAAAATAACTGCCTAAAAATCGTATATTTTCCCAATGGACAACATCTGCTTGGACAGGAAATCCACTTATCACGAGGAAATCGAGTTTTAAATTACGCTGCTTAATTGCTTCAACTGTTAGAAGCGTATGATTAAGTGTGCCTAAATCTGGCCTAGCTACAAGAATTATGCGTGCCTCTATTTGCCTTGCATAATCTGCCATATTCTGCGATTCCGTAATTGGTACTAAAAGACCACCCGCACCTTCAAAAAAGCTAATCTCGTGAGTTGTGCTAATAGCTAAACTCTTCTCAACTAAAAAATCCAAATCTAATGTTTGGGAGCTACGATAAGCTGCTATAGATGGCGCTAAAGGCTCATCAAGAGAAGAAAATGTGGAAACAGTAACTGTTTCCGGCAAAGCCGCTCGGTAAAATGCCTCATCTCCCTCTATCTCCGGGGCAATAGTCCCTGTTTGCATGGGTTTTACAAGGGCTGTTTTACGTTTTTTTGAAGCTGCGAACGCTAACCAACTCGCAGCAACAGTTTTCCCGACTCCTGTATCTGTACCAGTTATAAAAAATATATCACTCATAGTCGCCTACAACGACCAATCTCTTACTGCTGCTAATACAGTATCAATCTCTTCTATCTCAAACTTTGCATTCAGATTAAACCTGATACGCGAAGTACCATCTGGAACTGTAGGCGGCCTAATGGCTTTTGCTAAAATACCTGATTCCCTAAGATGCTTTTCCGCAGATAAAGCTTTTACCGCTTCTCCAACAATCATTGGCACGATCTGGGTCTGCGAATTAGATACAGAAAAACCAGCTTGCACAAGTCCAGAACGCAAATGACTAGAAACTTTTCGCAAATGAAGTCTCCGTTCTGGTTCAGACATAACCTTATCAAGCGCAGCTAAAGCAGCACCCACCGCGCTTGGTGGGAGCGCCGTATTAAATATGAAAGAACGCGAACGATTTTGTAAATATTCAATTATCGTTGCAGAAGCAGCAACAAATCCACCAACAGAACCTAGAGCCTTTGAAAGAGTTCCGACAATAATTGTATCACCAGGATCTAAGGAAAAGTGATCGAATGCACCTCCACCTGACTCGCCCAGTACGCCAGTTGCGTGCGCTTCATCAACAATTAAAACGGCTCCATATTTCTTGCTAACAGAAAGTAACTGGGGTAAATCTACAAGATCTCCATCCATACTAAAAACTGTCTCGCTAACCACAAACTTTTGGTTAGCCTTCGAGTTGGACAAAATTTGATCCAAATGTTCTAGATCTAAATGACGATAGATCGATGTGTCTGCGCGTGATAAGCGAGTCCCATCGATAATTGAAGCGTGATTCAGAGAATCGCTGCAGATAAGATCCCCTGGAGAAGTTAGTGCGCTTAAAACACCAATGTTCGCAAGGTAACCCGCGCTATATAACAATGCAGAAGAACAATTTTTCAAAACTGCAATACGTTTTTCAAGTTGATCATGGAGAGGAGTTGAACCAACCAGCAAACGTGAAGCCGCAACACTTGTACCATACATTTCAGTAGCTTCAACAGATGCCTGAATCACTTGGGGATCAGTTGCCAAACCTAGATAATTGTTGGATGTCAAATTTAAAAGACTATCGCCATTAATAACGATTTTTTGATCTTGCCCACTTTCCGGAGTCAAAATCCTTCGGCGTAAATCATGATCATCCAAATCACTTAACTCCTCATTAAGACGAGTCTCTAAGGCTGAGTTATATTGGGAAAATTCTGTCGAGCCCATTTCTTAATGCTTCCGTCATCAAATCAATTTCGTCCTCTTCAATTGAGAGAGGTGGCATTAATACAATAACGTCTCCTAATGGTCTAATAAAAAGACCGTATTCTCGTACGGCAAGACAAACATTCCAAGTAGCCTCACTCTTAGGCAACAGGGGCTCACGAGTTTCTTTGTCAGCAACTAATTCAATACCAACCATGAGACCCTGCTGCCGAATATCACCAACATTTGGATGATCCGCAATTCGTTTTTCTAGAAAATCTGTAAGCACAGCTGCACGACTTAACACTTGCTCGATAACTTTCCCATCCGAGAATAGGTCAATACTTGCTATTCCGGCAGCACAACAAATAGGATTACCAGCATATGTATGTCCATGGAAAAGCTTCTTACTTTCCTCTCCATAAAAAGCATCATATATGCGATCCGTTGCTACCGTCGCTGCTAGTGGAAGATAACCACCAGTAATCCCTTTTCCAAGTACCATAATATCCGGAGTAACCTGCTCCAAATCACAAGCAAACATTGCTCCGGTCTTTCCAAACCCTGTCGCTACTTCATCAGCAATAAGAAGCACATCATACTGGTCACATAAGTATCTAATCGCCCGCAGATGATCATCTGGAGAAACAATGATTCCTGCAGCACCTTGGACACGTGGTTCAATAATTAATGCTGCAATTTGACCTGCAAACTGATCCAATAATGGACGTAGTTGAGCAGCACACTCACTTGTACATACCGAGCCCCTTGAACACATAGTACAGCGATACTGATAAGGATTAGGGAAGCGTATAGGCTCGAATAAAAATGGCTGATAAACATCTCGGAAAGGGCCATCACCACCAACGCTAACTGCCCCCAATGTATCACCGTGATAAGCCATTTCAAGGGAAATAATCCGGTTTCGTTCAGGATGACCTTGGTTCGCCCAAAATTGAATCGCCATCTTGAGAGAAACTTCAACAGCAGAAGCACCATTTTCACTTAAGAAAATGTGTTTGAGATCATTAGGAATAATTGAATTCAAACGATTCGTAAGTTCGATAGCTGGTTCATGAGTAATACCTAGCAGCGTGCTGTGTTGCAGCTTAGAAGCCTGTTCTTGAATAGCATTCACTATCTTCGGGTGAGAATGGCCATGTACATTCGCCCATATCGAAGCAACTCCATCAATATACTCCTTGCCTTCCGTGTCTATTAGTCGGTTTGCTTCGGCACGTGCGATGACGAGCTGGGGATCACGATCAAATCGGGCCATCTGCGTAAAAGGATGCCAAATAGGATAATCACTCATATGTCCATCCTACCGGCCTTTACACCTATGGACGTATATGAAAAAAAGAGAGAGTATTATAATTGTATGAATGCAGCATCCAAGAAAAGACTTGCGGAACTAGTAAAACAAGCAATGGAAGTTAGGGAACCTAATCGCAACGATTTGGCATGGCTTCTAACAACCCCTGATTTAGACACGCTCGAAATCGTTTCGGCAGTGGGGCAAGTAAGAAAAAAGTTTTTCGGTACACGCGTAAAGATGAACTTCCTTCTCAATATCCAAAGTGGTCTATGCCCAGAGGATTGTAACTATTGCTCCCAAGCTCGGGGCTCAGAGGCTCCTATACCAAAGTATTCAATGGTTGAAAAATCAACCTTTTGTGATGCAGCTACCATGGCTAGAGACGTAGGTGCAACAAGGTTATGTCTAGTAGCAAGTGGTCGTGGTCCTAATGATCGTGAGATTAGAAAGGTCGCTGAAGGTGTCGAAGCTGTAAAAAAAATCGATCCAAGTTTGGAAATTTGTGCTTGCCTTGGGCTACTAGGAGAAGGACAGGCAGAACAATTACAAGAGGCAGGAGTTTTTGCCTATAACCATAACTTGAATACAAGTGAGAATTTTTATGGTGATATATGCTCAACTCACACATTTTCTGATAGAAAAAAAACTGTAGAGCTTGCAAAAGAAGAAGGGCTCTCACCATGTTCAGGAGCATTATTTGGTATGGGCGAAACTAACGAAGATATATTAGATACGTGTTATGCATTGAAAGGACTTAATCCTGACTCAGTACCAATTAATTTCCTGATTCCTATAACTGGCACCCCACTATCAAGCCTGAATGAGCTAACCCCACAAAAATGCCTGCGTATTCTTTCCGTATTCCGCTTAATGTTTCCAGATCGTGAGGTACGAATAGCCGGTGGTCGTGAAGTCCATCTACGTGCAATGCAACCTTTGGGACTGCACTTGGCAAATTCTATTTTTATTGGTGATTACTTAACGACAAAAGGACAATCGATCGAGACAGATTTGGAAATGATTAAGGATGCAGGATTTGAGATAGAAGGTGGAGGTCCGAAAAAACAACAATCACCAAATGGCCTTGAGATCCGTTTAAAACAATCTGTACTCGACTAAGCATCATTTACCCTTTATCGTTTGAAACCTAACTCACCACAGGAGCGTTTAATGTCTACAGAATCAGTTATGGACCATCACCTCGAAGCATTATTAGCAGAACCATTTGATATCGAAGAAGTGATGAAGGATTACACAGAAGATTCAGTATTGTTCACACCAAACGGCGCAGTCTTAGGATTAGATAATCTTCGCAATTCATTTGCCGGTTTTGCTGGAATGATGGCTGGCGACGGGAAATTCGATCTCACTCAAAAACATGTTGATGGAGAAATGGGCTACATTGCTTGGACACTCGAATCCAGTGCTGTCAGCGTACCTTTAGGATCGGATACCTTCTTAGTCCGTGATGATAAAATTGTCACGCAAACTTTTGCCGGTACGATCACCCCAAAAGGTTAAATCAAGATTCCTTTGCAAGCGTAGCAAGTAGTTCCCTTGTTCGTTCCCTCGATATCTTATCTGATGGAATTGAATAGGGAACTGCATTCAAATCTGTTACACCAATCTGCTTGAGTCCCGCAATTTGATCTGCAACCTCTTTTTCGTTTCCCACAATCGCAACATCTTCTGGTGCGATTGCTCCACTCGCATCTAATACCGCACGATAAGAAGGCATAGTTCCGTAATTAGCAAAAATCTTTGCAGCTGTCTGCTTTGCAGCATCTATATCATCTGTAACAGCAATAGGAATACCGGCAATAATGCGTGGGTTCTTATGTCCCACTTTTTTAGCAGCATCCTTAAAAATAGGGACTGCTTGGTTTTCCAAGTAAGCCTTACCACCCAGCCAGGTAGCAGTGCCATCACTCAAACGACCGCATAACCTCAACATCTGTGGACCAAGAGCAGCCACAATCACTGAAGGAGCACTTGCCTGGCCAACACCAAACGTGGGAACTTCCACATCATATTCTTCACCTTGGAAAGAAAAAGGCTCACCTGCTAAAACACCATTAAGCACCGTAAGGTACTCTCGCATATGTCTTATAGGTTTTGAATAATCTAGACCATAAATCCCTTCAATCATTGTTTTATGACTTAGTCCAATACCCAAGGTAAATCGGCCATCAGTAGCAGATGCTGCTGTTAATGCCTGTTGCGCCATTGCAATTGGATGCCTCGTATACGTTGGGATAACAAAAGTCCCCAATTCAATTTCTGACGTACTAGCACCAGCAAGAGATAGCAGAGTAATAGAATCTGCAGCAAATGAATGGGAAATCCATACAGACTTGAAACCATCCTCTTCGGCTTTCACAAAAAGTTTTACTAAATCACTAACCGGAATATCATTGCGGGCAACAGCCCTTATACCAAGACCAATTCTCATGAGTATGAAGATAACGCATTAGGTTAGACTAGCGCCATGCCTTTTTCCGAATTAACTGAATCCAAAATCTACTGGGAACAACACGGAACAGGGGAAGATATAATTTTCATACACGGTGCCGGAGGTAATTCATTATCTTGGTGGCAGCAGATAGGAGAGTTTCGTAGACAATACACATGCACGGTCTACGATGCACGCGGCTGGGGAAGGTCGCTACCAAAAGAAAATATATCTCACAACCGGGGATTCTTTGGAAAAGATTTATCCGAATTAATACAAGAATTAGGTATTCAAAAATCTCATATTGTTGCTCAATCCATGGGTGGACGTGCCGTGATAGGACTACTTCAGACTGCACCACAAACTGTTCGCTCATTAACCCTCTGTGGAACAACCGCTGGCGCAACTAATGATCGCATAAGAGAACTCCAAGACTCACTCAAAATCGAACGTGCAAACAAAAAATTGCACGAATATTCTTTGTCACCCGATTTCACAAAAAATAACGTGCCTTTAACCACTTTATACCACCAGATACGGCGTCTCAATCCTCCACGAAACAAAGGCATATTAGGGAGACCTCCCAAGAATTATAAAGGCAGTACACATGAGATTCTGACAGGCGCTGCGAGTCCTGATGCTTCAATAAAAAAACTCCCACCTCCAGTTTTATATGTCGTAGGCGAACATGACAAAATTACTTCCCCGGAAATGATTAGAGAAGCTGCAACACTTGTAAAACATTCAAAAATACGTGAGTTCAAAGATGCTGGACATTCTGTTTATTTTGAACAGGCAGATAAATTTAACGCACTGCTGCTTGAATTTTTTAGAGAAACAGAACTCACAGACTAAAGCCGCTTCAATGTATACTTAACTAATGGCTATTTATGAATATTATTGTGCAGAATGCAAAACAACTTTTGAGCAACGTCGGCCTATGTCACGATCAAGTGAAGCAGTAAATTGTGGCTCTGGACATCACGCAGAACGAACAATAACAAACTTTGCTTTCAGTGCAGGAGTAAGCACAATGGAAATAGGGACAAATGATGAACCGTTTAGTGGTGGTGGCTGTGCCTGTGGCGGCGCGTGCGCTTGTGCAGGTTAATTAGCCATCCTTTTTTAAATCCAAAATAGAATACTGAACTCCCACCAACGAGAAGCATTTGGCCGCCTATCAAACTAACGCAAACTAAAGTAGCAGTCTCCCAAAATTTTTCAGGATACATTTGAATTAATCGATCTGTCGCAGGATTTAATAACCAAAAATCATTAGTAAATACGATCTCATGAAATTGAGTCCATGCAGAATCAAAATCGAAAAGCACATACCCTAAAAGAGCTAATAGGAAAATCGAACTAACCCCAATTGAAAGAGCAATTTCTCGTGTAAGATCTATCAGGCTTTTCCTGGGACGGAAAAAAATAGCTGTCCCTATGTAAGTCAACACAACAGCTAAAGAAAGCTCACTTAACCGAAAAATAATCCCTATCAACGCCTTAACATCTCGTAAATGAATAACTTCAACTTCACCAAAAAAAGCTGTTCGCTTTCCATCTAACACAATATCAATTTGAATAAATTCGCTATTATCATTGAAGTAATCAGTTATTCCCTTAGAGACTTTCTCCAGTTCACTTACTGGAAGATCCATCGTTGTAGAAACAGAATTTTCACGAAATCCATATGATGCCACGCGATCTTCATTAACCAAAAAACGTACTGATGCAGTCACGATGAACACCGGAAGCGCTATCACAAAAAGATAAGTTGCTAGCCAAGAAAAAATACGCATGTCTCACTGATCGTGACGTGGGGATTTAAGAACGTCAATGGCAGAGTTTGACAGAAATATTAAGACGCCTTACCTTCGAGACAACACCGCTGGGGGAGCCGCAAGGCTGAGATCTCTAAAAGGGACAACCCAGAAACCTGAACTTGGTAATTCGAGCGTAGGGAAGGGCGGATATGGAAAATCCAAACAACTTTCAATATTTCAATCCCTCTAGGATCTTAGCGTCCTCAGATCAATGTCAAAAAGATTTTATGCGTGCCAAAGAATAATAAAAAACTATGCAAACTCTAATTAGACACTACTCACCCCCTTTTTTACTTCTTGTATTACTGGTTGGAATATGGGAAGGGGCCGTAAAATTATTTGAAACTGAAACTTACATCCTGCCTGCCCCAAGCCTAATTTGGAAGGCATTTATGGAAGTCTCGCCTACCCTTCCAGAGCACATAGAAACAACTATGGTGGAAGCCCTTGCCGGTCTTGGATTAGCAATAGTTATTGGACCACTCCTCGCAATATTAATTTTTCGTTCAGCGTTCCTACGACGAGTTTTATATCCATTACTTGTAGTAAGTCAAAATATTCCTGTCATAGTACTAGCGCCAATTTTAGTAATTTGGATGGGGTTCGGAATTATGCCAAAAGTTGTCGTGGTTGCACTAGTTGGTTTTTTTCCAATCGTTGTTAACACAGTAGAAGCCTTAAACAACACTGAACAGGAAATGGTGGAACTTGTGAAAAGCATGGGGGCAGGACAACGAGCAATATTGCAAAAAGTGCTAATTCCCGCCGCAATACCTGGTTTTTTTAGCGGATTAAAAATTGCGGCAACATACGCAATATTAGGAGCAGTTATAGGGGAATGGTCAGGCGCCAGCTCTGGATTAGGAATTTTTATCAATAGATCACAAGCAGCTTTTCGACTAGATCAAATTTTCGTAGCAATAGTCATTATTGCAAGTCTAAGCATTGCTTTATTTGGAAGCGTAGGTCTTTTAGCAAGATTCAGCTCACCATGGAAATACATTTCAAAACAAGGAGATTAGAACATGTTTATAAAAAATACCTTTACCAAATTGAGGATCTCAGCACTATTAGCAGCTAGTAGTTTGCTAGCTCTGTTGTCATTTTCTTGTGGAACTGATGAACAACTCACTTGGCACGGCCAAATCGAAGGGAAACTATTCCCCGTTGTTCTATTACTTGATTGGACTCCCAATACAAACCATGCAGGAATCTACATCGCAGCACACAAAGGATGGTATGAAGAGGAAGGGATCAGCCTAACGATTCTTGATTATGCGGGTGAGCCAACTCAATTGGTGGGTGCTGGAGAAGCACATTTCGGAATTTCAAATGCAGAGTCGGTGATCCCTGCACGAGAACAAGAAATTCCAGTGATCTCTATCGCCTCAATCATCACTAAAAACACCTCAAGCTTGTTATCCCTCCGAAAAGAAGGCATTACACGACCACGTGATTTGGAAGGGAAATCATACGGTGGCTGGGGAGGTGCATTAGAAACACAAATCGTTGAAGAGTTAGTCCGCTGCGATGGAGGTGATCCAAGTAAAGTAAAATTTACAGAAGTTGGTAATGTCGATTACCTAGTCGGAATGGAAAGAGAGCAGTATGACTTTGTATGGATCTTCGATGCCTGGGATGGTATTCGATACAGTGAAGTCGAAGAAAAGGATATCTCAACATTAGCTTTCCGAGACTATGAACAATGCATACCTAATTGGTACACACCGATAATCATCACAAATCAAACACTGATTACAGAATACCCAGGGCTCATAAAAGCATTCATAAAAGCAACTGCTAGAGGATATAAATTTGCCATCAGCAATCCTGATCAAGCAGCTAATATACTACTCGAATCTGTACCCGAACTTGATAAGGATTTAGTTCATGGAAGCGCACGCTGGCTTGCAAATTTTTACGCAACTGATGGAGATTGGGGAACTCAAAAATTAAGGGTTTGGCAAGAATTTGAAGCATTTTTAAGAAAATCAGGCCTGACATCTAAAAAAATTGATGTATCAGAAGCTTTTACAAATGACTTCTTACCATAATCAAATGAAATCAACATGAATACAGATCGAACTGCACTTTCTCTAGCAGGTCTCGAACATACATTTGTGGGCCCCCCACTTGTAAAAGCTTTAGAAAATATAAATCTAGAAATTAAAAGTGGATTATTTGTGAGCCTTGTGGGTCCAAGCGGTTGTGGAAAAAGTACTCTTCTTCGTATTTTGGCAGGTATCACCAAGCCCGATACAGGAATAGCACAAATCCACGGGAAGAATGCTATCGGAGCCACAGGACAATCAGCTTATATGCCTCAAAAAGACCTCCTCCTTCCATGGAAAAAAGTTCTTGAAAACGCAACACTAGGTGCAGAAATTTCAGGTATTCCCAAAGCGCAAGCAAAGGCATCTGCACTTAAGTTAACCCAGCAGTTTGGTTTAGATAATTTTGAGAAAGCCTGGCCTTCACAACTCAGTGGGGGAATGCGCCAACGATTGGCACTTTTACGAACTTTTCTAATGCCACAACAGCTTTTGCTACTAGATGAGCCGTTCGGCGCACTTGATGCAATTACACGCCGTGCAATGCAAGAATGGCTACAAGCAGTCTGGGAAAAGGATAAACGAACAGTTTTGCTCGTTACTCACGATGTAGAAGAAGCTTTAATACTTTCTGATGTTGTTTATGTAATGAAATCAAGACCTGGTTCAATAATCTTCAAATTAAATGTTGACTACCCACGGCCACGTAGAAGCAACATTGTCACCACTATGGATTTTGTGAAGGAAAAGGCTCGCCTATTGGAAGCCCTCGAAGACAGCAAAGGTTAAAATTTGTTCTGGCCATACCTAGCAAGTTTTTCTGGGAAATCTGTAATTATTGTTGAGACACCTATATCAAATAGAAAATTCAACCTCTGAGCAAGATCGGATTCACTAGTGTCATCAAGTCCCCAAGTAATTAAATCTATGCCATGCTGCGCTAAATCACGAGAAAAAGTCGGAGATTTTCTTGCAAGAAAATCAAGCGTGTTAGCATCAAAAATCCATGACTTAAAGCGCATCAAATTAGAAAACGATTGTAAGCGATAACGGATATATTGAGGAGCAGAAAGAGAGGTGTCATGTGCCTCAAAAGAATCATCCCAAAGTCCATGGAGACCAAGGGCGATAGGATTCTTTCCAGGAGGGCGATCAGGTTGGTAACGCCACTCGATAGACGTATCAAATGCAACAGAGAAACCACGCTCTAAGAACATTTCCAGCAACCAATGAGCCTGGGAGGCAATCAGAACACGATCTTTTAGCGGGGATATTTTCTTCGCTAACTGCCTGAACACATAAGGAGAGCGATTAGAAAGTTTAAGATCAAGATGAACACGTAGGGAAGACTCCTCAAGCATTGGCAAAATATCATCAAGTAAAGCAATCGGTTGACCTGTTTTATAAGTAATAGAACTAAATTGCGCAGTCACTTTATCGCTTATATAACCCCTAGAATTAGTAAGACGGTCTAATTCAAAGTCATGAAATATAACGAAATTATCATCACTCAAAACTTGAAGGTCTATCTCAACTTGTGGTATGCCTGCGTTTATGCACTCCTGAATCGCGGCAAAAGTGTTTTCTACATATTTGCCAGAATACAAGGCTCTATGTGCAACAAAATTACGAGTTTTTCCTTTAATACACGGCTGTAGCTGACTTGATAAATCCACGCATGAAAAGAGTGCACCGAATTTTGAATGTAAGCAATTAAAGAAAAATAGAAAATTTGGGCACAACCAAAACCCAAGTATAGTTAATGCATAAAATTAGATATCTATAATGAACCTAGGAAAAAGGACTAACAATCGTGGAAACTATCTGTTACAAGAAATCACTATCGGTTCAGAAGTAAAAGCAGTCTTTGGGAAACATGGTGATGAGACAGAGTCATACACACTCGTGCAATGGGAATTGGCTTAGAAATATTAGCCAATTTGATTAGTACCCCATTGATTCCAATGGATGAATTGCTGAGACGGCGGTCGATTCGGAGAAGAAAAATTATCTTCCCCCTTAAAAAACGCAACAGGAAATAATACTGTTTGGCTAACATGACTAGGAATCCCCAAAACTTCCGCAATTTCATTGGCATACCTAAGATGGAGAGCTGTCCAAACTGTACCCAAACCTCGTACGCGAAGAGCTAACATAAAAGACCATGCTGCAGGTAAAACCTGCCCATAAAATCCCGCCGCCTGTGGCATATCCTCGGGTCGACCTTCTGCACAGTGAATTACAAGTGCAGGGCAACGCTCAATATTCTCTGCAAGATAACCAATTGTTGGTTTTTGAACACGTTGACTTGATGATGATGCAGAACCAATACCAGTAAGAAATGCATCGCGATAAAAGCCACCTACAATTTTCTTAACCTTGGGCTCTGTAATAACCATAAAATGTATTGGCACCATTCCCGAAGCACCTGGTGCAGCATTTAAAGCAATTTCGATACTTTCCTGAATGAGAACATCGGGAACAGGACGATCAAAATCAAGGCGCTTGCGAACAGAACGAGTCGTTCGAAGAACATGATTTATAGAATCTTGATCGTAATTCAGAATTGATCTCCAAATCCCATTGTGCCATGTCGTAAATATTCGCGTGAAAGAAAGTGCATGGCACAATGGGAAGACCTTTAGGGTTGTCGTATAATCAAAAAATAGTTAGAGCGGGAGAATTAAATGGATCGTTTAAAAGATCGTGTCGTAATCGTTACAGGTGCAGGACGTGGCATAGGAGCTTCCTGTGCAAAAAGTATGGCTGCCGAAGGTGCTGCAGTTGTAGTAAATGACCTAGGCGGAAGCGTGGATGGGGAAGGCAGCGATATAACCCCAGCAGATGAAGTAGTAGCTGAAATCCGTGCCGCAGGTGGTACTGCAGTAGCCAATCATGACGACGTTTCAAATTTTGATGCTTCTGAACAAATTATACGAACTGCATTAAACGAATATGGGCGTTTAGACTGCTTGGTAAATGTAGCGGGTATCTTGCGAGATCGCATGGTTTTTAATATGACAGAAGCAGAATGGGATGCAGTGATAGCGGTTCATCTAAAAGGAACCTTCAACACAACCAAGTTTGCTTCGATCTACTGGAGAACCGAGCGACAGGGCGATTATAGGCTCATCAACTTTACTTCGGTTTCCGGTCTATCAGGTGCACCAGGACAACCCAATTATGCAGCAGCAAAATTGGGTATCGTTGGATTCACGTATTCATGTGCAAATGCTCTCGGAAGATACGGTGTGACTTCAAATGCAATTAGCCCTGGAGCAGGAACTCGAATGGGTGGCACGATTCCTACAGATAGGAGACGGGCGCTAGGAGCTAATCCAAATCGAAATGAAGATGAAATGTCACCAAATAATGTAGCGCCACCCGTTGTTTATTTGTGTAGCAAAGACTCAGGTTGGCTAAACGGACAAGTTATTGGAGCCTCTGGCTATCAAGTTTCTCTATTCAATCAACCCGAGCCAATTCGAACACTTCAAGGAAAAGAATCTTGGACCATAGATGACATGTGGACACATATGGAGAAACAATTCAAATCTGCAGTAGACCACACAACAATCTATTCAGCACGTGCACGAGAAGAACAGGGGAACTAGCCAAACTAATTTAAGGGAAAAAACCTGCAATCAAAAGCATCGATTAGTATCGATGCTTTTGCAGAGGTAGGACAATGGAAAACTATCAGAAACGTTTTGCTGCTGAAGACCTCAGAGCGTTTGTGGCTGCACTCTTGCATTATTTTAAAGTTCCCCAAAAAGATGCACGTATAGCTGCCGAAGTTTTGATAGATGCTGACCTAAAGGGAATTGATTCTCATGGAATAGCACACTTGCCATCGCATCGTGGTTACATACCAGGACTGAAAAAGGGACTGGTAAATGCTAACGCATCAATAAAAATTCTACGAGAAAGCCCTACGACTGCTGCACTGGATGGAGATGGTGGCCTCGGGATCGTAATTGCAAAAGAAGCAATGGAACGCTGTATGAGTAAGGCCCAGGCCTATGGAATCGGCATGGTAACAGTAACCAATGGCCGCCACTTTGGGGCGGCGGGATACTTCGCAGAAATGGCTGCGAAAAAGGGGCTTATAGGAATGGCTATGTGCAATGTTCCACCAGTTGGGATGGCTGCAGGTGGAAAAAGCAAAGCATACGGTACAAACCCCATAGCGTTCGCTGCACCAATGGGTACAGGAAAACTTTTTTCTTTAGACATGGCCACAACAGCAGTTGCTGGAGGAAAACTTGAGATCGCACAAAGACAAGGAAAAAGCATACCCGAAGGTTGGGCTGTCGATACGGAAGGAAAAATATCAACTGACCCAGAAATACTACAAAAAGGAGGAGGCCTTTTGCCTCTTGGCTCAAATATGGAAACAAGTTCCTACAAGGGGTTTGGACTAGGCTTGATGGTAGATATCCTGTGCGGCATTCTTTCCGGTGCGGGTTTTGGAATGATTCTTCCCCGTCGTGAATTGGTCATGGGACAATGGTTTTCTGCATGGCGAATAGATGCTTTCACAGAAATAGCAACTTTTGAGGAACAATTGAATGACCTAGCTCAGCGGATTAGAAAAATTGAGCCAGTTGCAAACGTGGATTCAGTATTTATACCTGGTGACAAAGAAGACCAATTCCGGCAAAACCGATTAATAGATGGGATCCCTTTAGATCAGACAACTATTAAACTGTTAGAGGAACTTGCAATGGAATCTGAATTATCAATGCCACTAGCTATGAATATTTAATCTCGGGATCGTTAGTTTTTTCATCCATGGCATTTTTTAAATTTTTTCCCGCTTCCGCATGGACAACGCTCATTTCTGCCAATCTTACGGCCACCTGACATCTCTTCAAATCGACTTTGGGCAAGCCTCTTTTTCACACACTCTGTACACGTACATGTAACAGGATGATTCGAAAACCAGCTAGTACGTTCCGTACCTATTACCATTATTTTTCCTATCCAAACAAAACATTATCTTCGGGGCGATGAAAATTAGGATGCACACGAGGCCTAGTCATTTCAACCACAACTATAATAGGGAAAAATCTACCTATTAACATAGCGATACTTAAAATGACATTACTAGCCTCGTTACTAATGAAGCCATCGCTCGAAAAACCCGCAAGGCTTACAGCTGAGATAACTTCAAATAACGCATCAAACATTGAATACTCACCAAACTGCAAGAGTAGTCCAGTGAAAACTCCAATGAAAACAATAAAGGCAAACAATAAAACCAAGGCTTGGCGCATTAGCTGTTCAGAGAAAAGCGTTCTTCTGAACTTTATCTCTGAATATCCGCGTAAAGTCGAGAAAACAGAAATAGCTAGTATAAAAACTAATCCAATTTTTAGTCCGCCTGCAGCACCGCCTGCAGCACCACCAATCGCCATTAAAGCCGTGTGCACTAGCTGGGTTTCAAGACGTAAAGATTCGATATCGAAAACAGAATATCCCGTGCTTCTCATTGATGATTCAAAAAAAGCAATGAAAGGACGTTTCCAAGAATCCATAACAGCTAAAGTCTCAGGATTGGTCCATTCAGTAATCAAAAACATGGCCATACCAAAAAATAAGACAATCAAAAAACCAAGGAAAATGATCTTCCCATCCATAGGAATCTTTTTATTTTTTCGACGATATAGAAGAAAGCTCAAAGGTATAGGACCTATCCCACCACAAAAAGCTAGAAAACCACTAGTAGCCAAAACAATGGGAGAGCCTCGGAAAAATGTAAACTCATCGGGGTGTAATGCAAAGCCGGCATTATTAAATGATGTGATCGAGTGAAAGGGTCCCCACCATAAAGCCGTGGAAATCGAAAAACCATCAATCAGAAATCCAAAAACCAAGAACACAGCACCTAAAAATTGCAAACCTAAAACAATTAAGAAAATAGTACGCACAAATGAAAGTTTTTCAGCTAAAGAAGGCTTGCCGATGTAGAGACGCTTCATAATTGGATTCCTAAATCCAAATTTCTGCCCCAGCATCCATAATAAAAATGAAGCCGTAACCATGTAGAAGAAACCACCAAATAAAACAAGCACGGCCAAGATCCCTTCACCCAAAAAAGACCATGATTCACTTATTGGAAGTGGAGAAAATCCTGCGGTTGTAACAGCAGAGAAAACAGTGATAAGCCTTTCTGAAAAAGAAATCGATGTTTCTGATGCTGCTGGTAGTGAAAGAAGGGTTATGCCAACCACAAATAATAAAAGGAAAATAAAAAAGACCGGCAAAACTCCCAATCGTTGCCAGTATCGTAGAGCAAGAAATCTGTGCGCTAAGGATAAACGCAAACGTCTTATAACAGTTTCTGTATCAGAGAGAGACACAATCAAACACCACAGATACTTTCGTCATTAGCATATTATGAGTTTGAGTCTGTCACACTAGCTAAACAAGAGCACTTTTTTTGGAGTTAAGTAATGAGCAAAATTATTGGGGAAGGTAAATTTAAATATGAAGCCTTAGATAGCTGGGAGGAACTACCCAATGGCGTTCGATTAGTTGAGTCACCTGGAGTAGCCGTAAATGAAAACGATGATGTTTTTGTACTCACACGTAATACACAACACCCAATTATGGTTTTTGCAAAAGATGGAAGCTTTTTGCGTAGTTTTGGTGAGGGGGTTTTTAGCGCAAGGGCGCATGGACTTTCCATTGCTCCAAATGGAACTCTGTTAGGGGTTGATGATGGAATGCATTCAATTACGCAGTGGACACAAAAAGGGGATTTACTGCATACCTTCGGGGGAACTGCCTCCATCAAATGGAGTGGCAAGCCATTCAATCGGCCAACACATGCAGCGATATCTCCAAAATCTGGTGACGTATACATTACTGATGGATATGGGAATGCAAAAGTGCATAGGTTTGCAATAACTGGCGAACATATTTTGTCATGGGGGTCACCAGGAATTGATCCTGGACAATTTATTCGACCACACAATGTGGTAATCGACAATGATGAACAGATATATATTGCGGATCGGGAATGCCATCGGATACAAATCTTTAGTCCTGAAGGACAACTAATAAATATCTGGAATAATATTCATCGGCCAGATGGAATAACGTTAGGGCCAGATGGAAACATGTATATCGGCGAATTAAACGGTATGGATGGAATGGAAGGTTGTCCTGGACTCGGGCACAGGATAAGCATCTATGATAAGCAAGGAAAATTATTAGCTCGTATCGGAGGGGAAGAAGAAGGTGAAGAACCTGGAAATTTTATCGCCCCACATGGAATCGCAGTGGATTCAAAAGGGGATATTTACATAGGAGAGGTATCGTTCAGCATACGTGGACGATTACTAGATCCTCCACGCGAACTCAAAAGCCTCAAAAAATTAGTCAAACTTGGCTAAATCTACTGCAGTCCAGAATGATCAGTAGGGATTAAGCGCCGCACAACAACAACCTTGTCTATCATCTCAGGGATTTTTGGAGCTATTTCATTTTTCCAAGTATCACTTTCGTAAACATCTGCATACTGCGCTACCCTCTCTTCTTCATCACGAAAACGTCGAATCCAGTGATATGAATTCGGATCTTCTTCATCAATGAACGAACCGAGCACGCTCATACCTTGCGATTGCTGAAAAGGAATGATTGTACTCTCCATAAAAGAAACCCACTCATCTCTTTTGTCATCCTGTAACTTGTAATGCCGAAATTCAAATAACATCTTCTTCTCCTAGGTTATATTCGTTAATAAAGAAAAATATACAGTTGCACAATAGCATCATACAAATACATTTAGTACAGCTCTCAGTTTGTACTGAATGTACTACTCAGCTACGATTCCTATAGACGGAGGCAAAGTGGCTTACGGTAAAGGTATAATTAAAGGGATGGGTCTGACTTTCCGGCAGATGTTGGAAAAACCAGACACTATTGAATATCCTGAAGAAACTCGCCCCATACCAGTCTACGCGCGTACCAATTTGGTATGGTTCGAAGAACGTTGTACTGGTTGCAGCACGTGTGCTCAAGCTTGTCCAGATGGATGTATCCTAGTCGCAACAAGTCAAGATGGAGAAGGTCGACGCAATATCGATAGATACGAAATAGATTTCCGAATTTGCATGTATTGCGGTCTATGCACGGAAGCATGTCCCTATGAAGCTATTCAACCTGGCGGTCCACTAGACGATGCTGTTTACAATTTCGATGAAATGTATCGCGATAAATACAAATTGACAGAAATCGCACAGACCTTCTTAAAAAATAACGACGGTGTATACCCGAACGGCATGGTGGCTCCTGATCCAGATGCTGATTTTCACCGGTTATAGAAAGAAATCACAGCATGGGAACAATAACAGCAAATGGTCAAAATATTGAGGTAGAGGATGGACAGCCACTAGTAGAAGTCCTTAAAAACAATGGCATCTATATGTCCAATCTATGTTATGTAGATGGATTGAAACCCTACGCCGGCTGTCGTACATGTTTGGTAGATATAGAAGGTCCTCCAGGTCTGCAATTAGCTTGTACCGCACAAGTGCAAGATGGCATGGTTGTTCGCACAGATACAGAAGAGGTGACTGAGGGAAGACGATCAGTTGTCGGTGTTATTCTTTCAAACCATAGTGAACGGTGCCTAACCTGTCATAGACGTGAACATTGCCACCCAGGAGATATTTGTCTCCGTGATGACATTGTGACCCATCGATGTTTAACTTGTTCAAAAAATTATCGCTGTGAACTTCAGGCTACTTGTGAAATGGTAGGCTCCTCGGGGTATGAACCTTGGGTTGGTGAAGACCGTACTTTTTATGAAGAACCTCAACCGCTTCCAGACAGGGGAAACCCGTTTATGGAATTCGACCCACAAATGTGCATCCTTTGCACTCGATGTCAAAGAGTATGTGATGAGAAAAGGCACACCAGCGCTATAACATTAGGTGGCAGAGGATCTAATTTACAAATTAAGTTCGGAGCAGGCGGAAGCATTGATGAAAGCAATTGCGATTTCAGTGGAGCCTGTATTGACGTATGTCCAACAGCTGCATTAATGGAACATCCTAATAAATGGGTTTCAAAAACAGATCAATGGACCACTACCACTTGTGACTCTTGTTCAGTAGGCTGCAGTATTTCAATCGGATCAAAAGATGGAGAAGCATCTATTGTCCGTCCGGGATCAGGTAATCCCTTCAGTGGTGATCAAATCTGTGTTCGAGGTCGTTATCACTACGATTCCTTAAAGCCTCAGGATCGACTTTCTCAACATTTCGTACGAAAGGGGCAAATACACGTTCCAGAAACAGTTGAGGTAGCAATCGATGAGGCCGCCTCTAAACTTTTAAAAGCTGCAAAAAAAGGTCCTGTGGGCGTGCTTGTAGGCGGAACTGTAACTAATGAGGAAGCTTGGCTGGCAAATCAAATAGCTACTCAAATATTTAACAATGGAGCTGACACCTCATATGGCCCCATCTTGAGAGCAACAAAAACATCGCTTGAAGAACGACTTGGTACCTGGAAAATGTCGACAGATATGACCCGTATTCCAAAGGCAAAAGCCATCATAGTCGTAGCAGATGATCTAGAAGAAAGCCATAACGTTCTTAGCGTACGTATAAAAGATGCAGTGACTCGTCTGGGAGCACATTTGACAGTTATCAGTAGCCTGCGTAGTGAACTCGTCGACTTTTCAAGCGCATGGCTCCGGCCTAACGGAGGCGAAGAAGGAGTTACCGCAGATACACTCGCTAATTGTTTACAAAATTCAAACAATGACGACCCATTGGTAACAGAAGCAGCTCAAGAAATTCAAAAAATCGTTGATACTGGCGATGATGTAATTATCGTCGTAGCACCAAATCCTGTAAGCCCGTCTATCGCTGCTGAAATGGCAGGGGGTGCAGCAAATATAGCAGTTCAACTTTTTGGAAAAAATGCTTCTGAACATTTAGTTGTAGCACCACCAGAAGTAAATATTCATGGCATCCTCGATATGGGAGTAGCTCAAAATGACATTTTTGATGAAATCGACAAATTTACAGGCCTTTTGGTAATCCGTGATGATCCGAATATGAGAATCCCTGAATGGTCTTCCAATCATTTTCAAAATTTGGACGCACTTGTTGTGATCGACAATGTTATGCATACAACAGCAAAACTTGCAGACGTCGTCATTGCAGAAGGTAGATCTTATGCTGGATCAGGAACATACACACAAGGAGATTTCCGTACGCAAAAATTGTCTCCTGCGATAGCAACACAGGGTGATTCAGTAACGTGTTATTCAGCTGTAAGTCAGCTTGCAACCTCACTCGGACTAACCGTACCGAATACTCCAGAAAAGGCACTGCAACAAATATCACTAGAACATACACAATATCAAGATGCTGCTGACTTACTAATAGGCGATGGAGTACGTTTAAACATACCGGCATCAGGCATAGGAAATTATATTCCCCTCAAGCTAAAAACTGCCAGCGCTAGTCCCAATAATTTAATTGTAATTACTGGACGTGATCAGTACACAGCTAGTGATGCGGCATCATTAAAGCATCCTGAGGCAGAAAAACTACATCGTTATGATCGATTCCAAATTAGTGAAGAAGACGGTGAGACCCTAGAACTTACAAATGGAGATATAGTAGAAATTAGTGCCGGTAGCACTACTTTAAGAGCGCCTCTAACAATAACTGACAGAGTGCCACAGGGGTGTATTTATATTTCGAGCCTTTTCCAGGGTGGTGTAGTAGCGGGATTATTTTCCGAAGAAGTTCCTACAGTCAGTATCCAAAATGCGGCTGTGCGAGCCTGAATTTTCTTTTAGTTACAGGTATGCTTGAGCTGCATACTATCAAATCATAAAAGCCTAGTAGGGGAGCCCAATGCCTAACTTTAAAGTTGCTGTACAAAAACGAGAATGGAGTCCTTTTTCAAAGGACGGCTATCAATACGAACGAGAGGCATTAGATTCTATCGGTGCAGAAATTGTAGAAATCGATGCAGCGACAGAAGAAGAATTCGTCGAAGGAGCACGCGAGGCAGATGGCTTGCTTGCAGTTGGTCGACGAATGACTGCAAATGTCATCAAAGGGCTAGAAAACGTAAAAGTAATAGGGCTATCTAGCGTCGGGGCAGATACAGTTGATGTGGAAGCAGCAACTGCTGCAGGAATAGTGGTCACAAATGTCCCAGACGTTTTTGTAGAAGAAGTTGCCGACCATACTCTGGCTTTAGCGCTTGCCGGTGCAAGAAAATTAAAATTAATGGACCGCTTAATGCGTGAAGACGACTGGAGGTCAGCACGCAGTCATTACGATGAGGTACCACGTCTTTGGGGACAAACCTTTGGGTTGATTGCCTTTGGAAATATCGCAAGAGCCGTTGCCCGTCGCTGTCAGCCATTTGGCTTACGAGTAATTGCTTTCGACCCCTATGTAAGTGAACTAGAGATGACCGGTGAAGGGGTAGAGCCTTTAGGTTTTTATGAAATGCTTGCGCAATCAGATTTTGTTTCAATGCACACACCGTTAAACACGGAAACAAAACACATGATGAGCACAAAGCAATTTGAAGCGATGAAGACCACGGCCATATTCATAAATAATGGCCGTGGTCCAACAGTAGATGAGGCTGCGCTAACAAATGCTTTACAAACAAACCAGATCGCCGGAGCCGCGCTCGATGTTTTTGAAGTTGAACCAACTCCAACAGATAACCCTTTGTTAGCTATGGACAACGTAATAGCAACACCACATGTTGCCTCAGCCTCATCGAGAATGCTGCCAGAAACTCGTAGACGAACAGGAAGGGAAATTGCGAGTGTCTTACAAGGACGTTGGCCAAGATCTGCCATTAACCCAGAAGTACTTTCTCATGCAGGGCTTGAACGCTGGCAACCTTACCCAATGAGTAGGGGACCTAACCGCTAAATATTGCACTGCTAGGCAGTAAATATTCCTGTTATGTAAACAGGTGACAGGAATAAGATGGAAATGGTTAGAAAAACTACCCAATTTCGACCTATTTCTAGATGTTTACAGTCTCGGAATAGCTAAATACGTCCCATAAGCGTAAATTCTCGGAATGGACATTTTACCAACGTGGGTTTGGGTGGTATTGGCAGGGGTTGTACTCGTTATCTTAGCTTTTCGGATAGCAGAAGTTCTATCCAACAAACCCAAGCGTCCAACTGGGAAGCGTCCAACTGGGAAGCGTCCAGCTGGGAAGCGTCCAGCTGGGAAGCGTCCAGCTAAAACACACCGAACAGTTGCCGACAAACAAAGGCAAGGTTCTTGGGACAAAAGGCTTGAAGAAAATTACGACGCTGTCATAAGCAAATTAAGTAATCGTGGTTGGATTCTAGTAAATGAAAGAGATTCACCCGACGGTACTAAAATTGCAAGTTTTAGACGACAAGACGGTTTAGACCTCTTAGTTGAAAAGGGTATGGCAGGAGGTATGGCAGGAGGTGTGGCAGGAAGGAAACTGAACAGAGGGGTGATAAGTTATAGCGGTACTGGTAAAAAGGAAGCTGAAAAGGATTTAGACTCTTAAAGAGTTACTACCAAATACCCTAAAACCACACCGAACAGTCGAACACTTCCTTCTTCTCGTACAGTTCCTGAATACTTCCTATTTGCGCGTAGGTGACTCGAAAACCTTGCTAACATACTTGCAAAATACTTGCTAAAATCATGATCATGAAAAACAGTCATTCATGTCGATAAGTGCAAAAGAACATGTTCTTGCTAAAAGACGTTGGTTGTTTCAATGCGTCTTCCTACTTGTACTCACTGTAGTCCTAGTAGGAGTGAGTGGAGAACAACAAAAAGTTTTCGCGCAGGATCCTGATGATGAAAAAACCCAAAACAAAAAAGCTGCGAATGAGAAAAAGAGTGACACTGAAAGTAGTAAAAAGTCTGCTATAACCACGAGTACAGCATCCGGATCGACCACTACAACGACTGTAAGTAGCAAACAGACCACCGAACAAGACAAAAAGACAACTGCAAGTAGCAAACAGACCACCGAACAAGACAAGAAAACAGCTGTAAGCAGCAAACAGACCACCGAACAAGACAAGAAAACAGCTGTAAGCAGCAAACAGACCGCTGTACAAGACAAAAAAACGACTGTAAGTAGCGAACGAACTGACGAACAAGAAGAGTCTCAAGACCCAAGTGGGAAGAAAAAGCCACCCGCGGCTGCTTCTGTTGCGGTTATGGATTTGGAGATTACTGATGATGGGGATGTTGAAGTATCAAGTATCAACAGTGAGCGCACCGGGGTTTCGTCCCCAGATGATGTTATCACTCGTGAAGAAATGATAAAAATGGTTGAGTTGAAAAACTCACTCCCTGAGGATGAGTCTCATTTCACTGAATTTGAAGACTCCGATATCGCTGACTGGGCTGAAACCACCATTTCCTATAACGCGGACGAGGTTATCACCTCAATTGCAAAAAGTAGACCTGTTCTTGAAAACGGGAAGTTTAAGCAGGCGAATGAAAGCGAAGTTAGCAGCGCGAACGTAACAGACGGCGTCTCTAGAAAAGAAACCCGAAGAACGGCCTACGATGATGAAGGAAACATTCGCGTAGTACTCACAACCGATCGCGCTGGGAACGAAACGCTTAAACAGTTTGATAGTGATGGAAAGCAAACGTATCAAGAAGTTCGCGATAAGGATGGGAATCCCATCGCTATCAACACAGACTTCGAACGTAATGAAGAGATCGATGTTCAAAATTCACCATCTTCAGGTAGGACCACCATCGTCGTTGGAGATGGTGGTGAAAATGACGCGGATAGTGGCGACGAGGTGTGGAAGTCAGAAGAGACAGAAGAAAATGGTACTCGTATAGTGAGGCGTGTCAAAACGGGGTCTGGTAGCGCGAACGCTAGTAGCAACCCGGCAGAAGAAGTTGTAGAAGAGACGATCGTAGAACGCCCAGATGGCACTCGTTCCGTAAGGAGCACAACACGTGATGGAGTTACAACAACGACGCACTATGATGAGGATGGCAATGTAACTGGACAAACGAGGCAACAGGGCGAAGCTAGAAGTGATCCCTTACCAGACACCGACCCATTAAAACTCAACACGAACCGTTACCGGGCAGAGCTGCGTGCTCCGGAAAAGGATTCACAGGAGTACGAAGAAACATTGTATGGAGAAGAAACCAGTCAGATAAAACTCGACACGGAAGGAAATATTCGACGCACGCTAACGGAGAATCAAAATGGTAGCCTCACTGTTCGCGAATTCGCTGGGGACGGAGGACTAATTTCGAGTCATACCTTAGGAGCAAAAACGGAGGACGGGAAGCCTAGTTCCTCTACGAACGACCTCGTTATTGATCAAAGGGACCCTGAAAGTAAAGCTGAAGACACGTTTCGCACCAGCAAAGTCAAGGATCCTTTTAGACCAAACGATGAGGAAGGTGACATTGATAGTAATGATAGTAATGAGAGTGATCAGGACACCGGCGATTTCATCTACACATATACCTCCACAGTCGAATGGGCTGGAATTAGAAAACTCAGGTCCTTAGTGGTGGTCGGCCAGGTTCAGGCCGGCGGGGGCGTGATGTACAATCATGTTTCAGTTAGGCTACCGGGCATGACACACAGGAGCGTCTACGACGAAGCAGGCGACTTAATGCAAGTAGAAGGCTTTTCACGAGACGAAGACGGTAATACGACCTTTGATTCAACGCAATTCATACAATCTGAAGAGGACGATATCGGTGATATCAATCAATCTGAAGGGGACGATGTCGATGATGATGATGGTAGCGACGCTGAAGCCGAAGCTGCATCAATAAGGCCAGCTACGCCAGTTGGATTAAACATAGTCGTCTTACGTGGCCAAGAACCAAATGTAACGATAAATGGTAACCCCGTAGGTACTGAAGGGGCTGCAACACACGGAGTTGGATTGGACGGATTCCTGTTAGGATTCCTTGCAAACAATGACTAACTTCTGCATATCCACTCAAACACTTTTGCTCGTGGACAATTGGTAGTAATTGAAAGATTACTGTTGGGATGGTTTGCAAAAATAGACTGAGAACTAAAGATTCCGATTCTTCTGGAAGTACTTCTGTATTCTAGGAAGAATCCATCTCCACCATACGAATAAAGAGATAAGCGCAGAGAGAAAAAAGATAGATGCCAACGCACCCGCATCATCGCTGCTGATTTGCCACTGGAATAAAACTACTGCAATACCAGATTGAATCCCAAGAAACAAAAGACTGAGAGATACTGCACTAAAAAAATAAATCTGCAACAGTGCGTCATAATAACTTCCGATATTATGACGCACTGTTGAGCAGACGATGTTCTTGTCTTTTAGTGAGACTTGAGAGAACATGTCGATAGGTATTTTCTTGAGATTATTCTTATCCATGTCATTCGTTTGTTTGTCTCTACTAGCTGGTTGCGGCGGAGGTAGTCAAACGTCGACTGATTACGATGCTACGGCAACCTCGACAACAGAACCGACAACAGCAGAGGCAACAACAGAGGCAACAACAGAGGCAGCAGCGGAGGCAACAGCAGAGGCAACACCAGAACCGACACCAGAACCGACAACAGCAGAGGCAACACCAGAACCGACAACAGAACCGACAACAGAACCGACAACAACAGAGGCAACACCAGAACCGACAACAGCAGAGGCAACACCAGAACCGACAACAGCAGAGGCAACACCAGAACCGACAACAGCAGAGGCAACACCAGAACCGACAACAGCAGAGGCAACAGATCCATCAAATCCCTGCGCTTCCGTGTCCGCGGATAGGAAGCAGGAATGTGAAAAAGTGTATCAAGCAAGTCAAACTGCAGCATCAGAAGGGGAAGAAAGCCCTTGTGATGCTGTACCGGAACAACATAGAGCGAAATGTGAAGAATCGTTAAGAGAAGATCAGATCAAATCAACAAATAGGGATGGGTCGACCGGGACAGAAGAGACAGGTTACATGTATGTCTTTGCAAAAAATTTCGATCCGACCAATATCTCTAAAATAGCTCAATTTAATTTTACTGAACTCGATAAATTTTCCAGGATGTCAAAATTGCGTTCGGGAGTTGGGCATGACTATGCAGCTTGGACCTCTGAGTATGACCCTAGTGGAATGAGCTGCAGGAGTATCAAGCATTACTTGGTACCGGCAGGGGTTCCTCGTGAAAATAGATTATATTCTGGAACTCCGCATTCATTCGTATGGATGTCTATAAAATTCTTTGCCCCTATGGATGGGACAATCTTGAATGTTCAATACACCGATACCCCAGATGGTCGAGAGGCTCAATTTTCCATCCAATCTAGTGAATATCCGGGCTACTATATTAGCTTCCTTCACGTCCGACTTTTGCCTGGGTTGGTGTTAGGTTCATCTGTAACTGCTGGTCAACAAATCGGAACGCTTGGAAACGAAGAAGCTTGGGGTGAAATAGTTGCGGAGGTACATCTTTCCCGAGATGTAAAAGTCTTGATTTCTTTCCTTCAAGTTGCGACAGATGAGGTGTTGCAACTATATAAAGACAGGGGAATTACTTCAGCAGCAGATGTAATCATAACTAAAGAAGAAAGGGATGCTAATCCCCTAGCATGTGAAAGAACTACAGAAGCAGGTTGGTTCACAGGGAGTTCTAAGTATCAAGCTGATTTGCAGTTTATGACATGGGTATTTGAGAGTTCAGATAACTGGTTCTTTTTTAACTAGATACTCTAGGCTTAGTAAAAATGGATATAAAGACCTCATCACCTGAATTGGACGAGGAGCTAGTTAAACCTACAAACACTATTGGAGAACATGGTTAAAAATAGGATTTAGAAGTGTTCAACAGAATGGAGACTCTTTGAATGCCTGAACAAACTGCTCAAGTGGTATCTGTTTCTGATTTTGAAAAAAAGAAATGGTCGAACAATATTTGGCGATTTGGAGCATTCAAGTTTTTTGTAGATTTCCAATTATGGATTCCAATTTGGGTGATTTACCTTAATGAGACTCGAGGATTTTCGATAACAGAAATAACTTTTTTAGATGTTTTCCTCATGATAATTTTGGTCATTCTAGAAGTTCCTACTGGGATTATTGCTGATCGGTGGGGGAAAAAAGTTTCGCTTTGTTACGGAGCATTTATACACGCAGTTGCGATTTTAGTATTTAGTTTTGCGGGGAATATAGTGGTAATTGCTATTTCATATACAGTGGTGGCTGTCGCTCTAACTTTATTCTCTGGTGCTGATTCAGCGTTTGTGTACGATTCGCTAAAGGCTGCGGGAAGGCGGGGGGAATATCAAAAGATTTGGGGACGTCTACACTCGATTTCCCTAATCGCAAGTGTAGTTAGTCTTGTGTTAGGAGCTTTTCTTGCTGCCGCAACAAATCTTTGGTTCCCGATTGTAATTAGCGCAGGTCTTATGTTGATTGCATGGATTGTGGCACTCACATTTAAAGAACCACCTCGCGAGGAAGCACCATCCTCTTATCGTGAAACGATTTTGAACGCAGTTAATGTTGTGCGTTCAAAACCTCCTGTCTACACAATGATGTTGTTCGCAGGGTTCGTAATGGCGATAGCAGTATCGTTTTCTATCCTACTGCAGCCTTACCTTCGTTCACATGGCATCGAAATTAAGTTTATCGGTATTCTACAGGTTCCTGAGCAGCTTCTTGGAATTGTTGCGGCTCTTTTTGCCTATCGTCTTGTAGCTCTTATCGGTATTGGACGCACCATGCTACTCTGTCCCGTCGCTATCTTGATTGCTGCTGTTGGTCTCGGTTCATTCGATCATATTGCAGCATTCGCATTCTACCCGTTAACAGGATTGGTATTTGCGATGAGCTTCCCAGTCTTGTCGACCTATTTCAACGATCGTATCCCCAGTGCCTCTCGAGCTACAGTACTTTCTATCTACCAACTAACGTTTAGCTTATTCGTAGTATTTTTTGAACCTGTGCTTGGTTGGCTTGCTGATACTCGTGATTTCCCAACTGCGTACTTGGCAGCTGCAATAATTCTTGCTGTTGGTACTCCAGCGCTATACATGTTTTGGCGACGAGCTAGTATCAGAGAAATCCTGATCGAACAAGAAATTTAGCTATATTTAATAGATAAATTTGTACCTTCCATAAACGTCACATCGTATTTCTTAAAGTTTTCTAAAATTCTAAAGTACTATCAATCGTGATTTAGGAATATTTAAATGAAATTATTGAACCAAATTATATATGGCATTGTATTTTCAGGATCATTACTTGCACTCACTGCATGTAATGATGGCCTCATTAACAACGATCCTGAAAAGCACAGCTTGGTAGCAGAAACTGCTACAGCAACTCCTACCCATACCACTCAAGCTGCTACAGCAACTCCTACCCATACCACTCAAGCTGCTACAGCAACTCCTACCCATACCACTCAAGCTACTACAGCAACTCCTACCCATACCACTCAAGCTGCTACAGCAACTCCTACCCATACCACTCAAGCTGCTACAGCAACTCCTACCCATATCGATCAAACTGCTACAGCAACTCCTACCCATATCACTCAAGCAGAAAATACAAGCATGGACAAATCTACTTTATTTTTGGAAGGTTCTGAGGATAGGATCGCAGGGGAAACATTAGCAGTACTGCCAAATATTTGGCTTTGTGAAAAAGAAGTATATGTCTCAGATCTCACACCTACAGGTTCAAAAAATCTTCGTTGTAGCGTTACTGTGGAAATTTCTAAAAATACGGTGACTATTAAAGCAACAGGAATACCGAATCACGACTTTGAATCTACTTATGGATGCTGTGCGACTGAGCAAAAAGAAATCTGGTATCTACCCCGATTTCCGAAAGATACTAATGAAACAGAGTATGAAGATGCTCCTATACGTGGTGCCATCGCATTCACAGTGAGTGGTGTAGCGATCTACGGTCCAGAAGATGGACCAGGTGGTGATGCGGTAGCTCATGAACTCGGTCTATATGAGGAAGACAGACAACCTATTGATCTAGGCATCTGTGGGGGACATGCTGGTCCGGGTGGACAATATCACTACCACTATGATGCAAACTGCCTACATTGGCATGCTAAAACATCCAGCACAAATTACATGTTTTCTGAGATAGATCTATCAAGCCATTCACCAGTACTCGGATTTGCATTCGACGGCTACGCAATTTATGGAAGTTACGGATGGGATAATGATTTTCATGTAAAAGAAATGAAAAGTAGTTACAAGTTACGCGATGGTGAAAATGGCTACGGAGGAATCAGTGATTATATTTACGTTCCCGGATTCGGTGACTTGGATATATGCAATGGGCATATATCACCAACGCCACATTCAATTGCTCCCATTTATCACTATCACTCAACAATGCATAACGCTGAGGACAAGAATGGCTTTCCTTATTTCCCACTTTGCTACCATGCTGTTCCCGACTCTAGAAATATTGGAAATGCTGGTGGGAACCCACCTGGTGGAGGACCTCCAAATCGAAGGCCCTGAAGGCTCTTCTGACTAACAATTATCTATTCAGTACAACTTATTAATTGAAAAATATGGCTAGTTGTTAAAGGCTTGGATTAATGAGGTATTTCAGACCAGTTGCCTGTTTTCTATATTCGTTTACGGCTTCCTCAGAAAGTGCACCTTGGAGAGATACTTCTTTGGCATATGAACTGGCAAATGTAGTTGTAATTGAGCTTGCTACCCGCTCTCGCATTTTCTGGACTTCTTCGTTTCCAACTAGTTGAAGGTATGGGGTCAACAGCCAGCCCCCGATTCCCCAAGCCATCCCAAAACTCCTGTTCAATACTGTCGAACTTCGATCAAGACCACCATAGATGTACATCTGCTTATGCACCGTGGAGCCGTATCGACTAAATGCAGTATTTTTGATTGAAGCCAATGCCGCGTCTTCCATACAGGTCAGGATTTCAGAAGCCAACGAGCCACCACCAGTAGCATCAAATCCAAGTGTCGCACCGGTCTCAATTAATGCATCGGTGAGATCTGAGCGGAAACTATCAATATTTGAATTACAAACAAACGTAGCACCTAGTCCTCTCAGGATGTTTTCTTGCTGCTGGCTTCTCACAATATTCACAAGTGGAAAATTTTCTTCTATTGCTATCTTCTGTAGCATTTGCCCAAGGTTTGAGGCTGCTGCTGTGTGTACCATCGCCGAATGCCCTTCTCGACGCATAGTGCCGACGAAACCTAATACTGTCATCGGATTTACAAAACACGAAGCACTTTGCGCAGGACTAGTACCTTCTGGAACCACGATGCAATGCTCAGCTCGAACAGCTTTGAATTCAGAGTAGGTTCCTCCACCTGCAAACCCAACCACTTTCCCAAGGAGTGCCTGAGCAGCATCTGATTCTCCAGTTGCGACTACAATTCCAGAACCTTCGTTGCCAACTGGTAAATTTTGATTAATGCGAGCTTCTACCCCAGGCATCAAATGGGAAGGTATAGGAGCCTCGATGGAAGAAAATTCTGCGCCATCCAAATATTGAGCTTTGTCCATATCTGCGGGACCAAAAAGAAGCCCTAGGTCAGATGGATTAATCGGTGCCGCTTCAATTCGCACCAGAACATCTGAATCACGTAATGTCGAGATATCCGTGGAAGCAATTTTAACCTCGACTATTTCATCATCCCGTGCTTTCGATTGTATCTGCATCATTTGTGTACGGTTACTGTTCATATCACTCTTCTTTCAGGGGTAGGTAATTAATTTACAACAAACCATATTAACAATTCATCGCAAAAAGAATTTAATCCAAAATCTTTTTTCCCACTTAAAACGCTATTAATCGGGATCGAAGGATAGGTACAGTGACTTTAACCCACGCAACACAAAACCGGGCAAGTGCTTGAAATCATTCTTGCCAGAAGTCAGACGAAGGTTGGGAAGACGAGAGATCAGCCGTTCATAGGCAATCTCTTGTTCTAGGCGCGCGAGCGCCGCACCAGGACAGCCATGCTCGCCCTGACTGAAAGCAATGTGGTGGGAGGCATTTTCTCGTTCCATATCAAACTCCGCAGGACACTCAAAGACGTCGCTATCGCGGTTGGCAGCGCCATAGCGAATATGAACGGTCGATCCCTTTGGGAGCGGCACACCTCGAATTTCCGTATCCTCAACCACAGTTCGATATAAACCTTGAGTGGGTGATTCAATACGCATAACCTCACACGCAAAATTCGGTATCTTTGACGGATCACGCACAAGCGCCTGATAGATCGAGGGTTCCCGTAACATGATCCATAAACCTGATGTGATGGTAAGCGTCGTTGTCTCATTCCCCCCGACGTACATATTGTCGATTATGGAAGCAATCTCGTGATCAGTAAGCAGCCGTTCACCTTCATAACGTGCCTGAACTAAGTGGCTAATAATATCGTCCGTGGGATTCTTACGTCGCTCATCAGCGATACGCTTGATGTAATCCTGGAATTCCACCCCCTTACGAGCGACGTCCATTGACTGCTCCAAGGTCAAGTTTCGTGCAAAAGGTAAGGCCCAAGCCACAGACCATTCCTTCAATTGTGGCATATCTTCAAGCGGGAATCCGATCATCGCTGTGATTATCGTAACCGGTAGTGGTGTGGCAAAGTCCCCAACGAGTTCTATTTCACCAGACTGCGCAAACCCATCGATCAGCAGATCAACTGTTTCCTCAACGAACGGGCGAATACCTTCCAAGACTGACTTACTCATCATCTTGCTATCAATCACCTCCCGATACTTTCGGTGATCGGGAGGATCCATACCTAAAAGCTGCCAACGGCTCCGACCTGTATCCTTTCCAAAACCATAATCAATGTAATACTGACTTGCTTCAGCGTGCTCAATCAGCGGATCGCCACCATACAATTCAGGCTGATTGGAAAAAGTCTTAGGATCACGGACAACCGTAAGAATATCTTCATATTTGGAAATCACATAGATCGTGGAATCAGGGATTTGATAAACCGGCGCCTCTTCGAGTAAAGTCTCGTACGCGGGAAACCAATCCTCCTGAGTTTCAGGATTGTAAAGATCGATCGATTTGAGGTTCATTTACTCCTCCCCTAGCTACAAATCAATTTATACGATCCTGGTTCAGCTTGCGAGCATCTAACTGACAAAAACATGTAGCACAGTGTAATCTGCAAAGACACTTTTCAATGATCATGAATAAATTTTTAAACACCCTGCGTACTGTGAAGGATTCTTTCCTGCTTCTGCTACTTGCAGCTCTTGTTTTGGTAACCGCAGTTACGATAAATAGGTCCTTCTCACCTGTAAATCTAACTGGCTTGGAAACTTCCTTTCTAAACTTTGACAGCTACACGACGAGAGGATCGGATGGACATGACAAAGCCGAAGCAGTGAACTTATCAATTGATATCGTTTTCTGTGGGTCTGTTTGTATAAATTCACTTCAACTTCCGACTGTCAGCACCCTTCCGGTACTGGATAGCGGCACTACCGGTCCAAATACTTCCCCAGGAGCGAGTCAAGTTTATGCACTATCTATCAAGCTTACAGATGCCTCAAATCAAGTAATTGTTGGTGCCATTGTGAAGATCAGCGATGATGACGATGGTGATGGCAACGACGATGATAATAATGAACTCTACTACGGGATTGATGGAGTCATTGGCGGTATTTCACTCCAAGGGACAACCAATGCTGGTACCCAACACATCACGACCACTGCAAGTTGTGTTGCTTATGACTCGTATGGATCATGTGCCCTGTATGGAAACACATTAGTAGTCATTAACAGAGCCCGTACAGCATCTGAAATTAACAGCGGAAAGATGACGATCAAAGCTTCATACGGCACTCTTTCTGCTACCAAAGACATTATTGTTCGTGGTACAGCTGTGAAATTTACAATTTCCGGACCAGATTCACTTGAACCTGGTCAAACAGGTATTTATACGGTTATTGGTACGGATGTAAACGGCAACACACCTTCTGTTTATAATTCAAATGGCAGCGATGTCCTAAGCTACGTTGTCACGAATCTTGGTGAAACGGGTTCAGCTGTTTCTACTTCAGATGCAATTATATTTGTTGATTCACTTATCGGTGGGACAATTACAATCACAGCCCCCACAACCGGTGGTTCAGGTGTTCTTGCCGTGGATAAAGGGTCTGGAATTTTAACTTATAAAAATATTAATTTTGGAACGAGCACGACAACGACTGTACCTCCAATTACATCAGCTATAACAATTTCAACTGGTTGGAACCTAATCAGTTGGGAAGGCAATACAAAATCAGTATCTTTGGCCGTAAACACCTCTGTAACAACCGTTTATGGCTGGAATGCTACAACACAGACCTGGAAAGGTTGGTTTAAAGCTGGTGTAGATGTTCCTGGCGCCAATGACTTACCTGAGTTTGAAACTGGTGGTATTTACTGGGTTTACTCAATAGGTTCCGGATCACTTCAGTAAATTGTTGCTAAGAGGAATTGAATCGTAATGAAAAACAGCTGGGTAACAGATGATATGCGAAATATTATCGGACAAATTATGCGTGAATCCGTCTCTTACCCTGTTAGCACGTCTGACATCAGGAAGTGGGCAATCTCCGTTTATTATCCCGAAGAACCTCCTCGATTATTTTGGGATAATAAGTATGCCTCTACTACTAAATATGGCGGAATTGTAGCACCAGAAGAATTCAATCCATTCGCATGGTCCACACAAAAGCCATCATTAGATGAACCAAAGATTTCAGGTACATCGTTTAGCGAACGCGAACTCGGGATAGAACCCCCCCAATATAAAGCAATCCTACTCACCGAGATTCGAGAAAATTATGGTGCAGTACGTATTCGTCCAAGTGACGTAATTCGCTCAACACACCGAATTACAGACTACTTCGAACGTGAAGGACGCATGGGGCATATGCTCTATACAACTTTATCTAACGAATGGCGCAATCAATCTGACGAGTGGATAAGAACTACCGAATCTGTATTTCTCAGGTACTAAAAAGGAACTGGTTATGGTAATAGAAAATAATCAAGAACTCAGTATTGGTGATGAGCTCCCCGTATTTAGTCGAAAAGGTACAGTTGACCACTGGAATCGATTTGCTGCAGTTAATTATGAGTTTGCCCCTCATCACTGGGATTATGACGTAGCAAAAAGCGAAGGATTTGATGCCCCTTTTGCCATGGCGCCGCTACAAATGTCATTTTTCAATGCCATGCTTAGAACCTGGATGGGGGAACGAGGACGGATCATATCTGTTTCCGCCAAACTTAAATCACCCTTTTTACTCGACCAGACATTAGTAGTGTCTGGTCGAGTAACAGAGCTACAGATCGTGAAAGCAGAAACTTACGTAGCTATAGAACTTCTCCAAGCAGATACCAATAGCAAAACCGTAGCTATTGGAACAGCTCAAGTCGCCTTAGCAAACTAAATCCAAATATTATACAAATGGTTAACTCTTCTCCCTTTTAGCCTGAGATATCGTTCAGCCCTTAAAATCTTAAGATTTCCTTAGTTCCTTCTTAGAATTTTCTTAAGATCACGGTGTAATTTCATACATAGCCATTCAGTGAGTCAGGTATAGTGACTAGAGCAGTTACCCCACTATTAAGTACCTATACCTGATTGATGTTATTAACTTAAAAAGGACTTGGAAGATGAACGAATTCCTGAAACATCGAAGAATATTAACAATCAGCACCCTAGTGTTTGTACTACTAGTAGTAGCGGCAATAGTTCTTTCTCTTAACCTCACTTCAAGTTCTGACAACAATTCCAAGACAATTAAAGGAATCGAACAGAGGTTAGACGCAGCCGTTAAGAGTGGACGAATCACTCAAGAAGAGGCGCATGCAAGACAGAGGCAGATAACAAGTGGCAAATCTCGGAACGGTACAAATAGGAAACCTGCAATAAGCTCAGAAGGAATAGTTATTCAGTTGAATACTACAGAAGAGCGGTTGAATGCTGCTGTGGAAAATGGAAAACTCACACAGGAAGAAGCCAATGCAAAAAGAGAACAACTTAATGCTAAACGAGAAGAGTTCACTGCAAAAAGAAACCAAATCGCACAAGAGATAGATCAAAGATTAAATACAGCTGTGGAAAGTGGAAAACTCACACAAGAAGAAGCCGATGCAAAAAGGGAACAACTCGCTAACGACAAACTTCCGAATGAACACAGGAACAATCAAGGTCAAATTGCCAAAAGAAATAATCCGAATAATTGTTGCCAAAAAACCGGGGGGGGGAAACCATATCTAAGATCAGATGATGGTAAACAGAAGATGGATAGAGGGGTAAGGGGCAGGAAATATGATGCCCAGGATCGAAGAACTAAAGGTCGCGGTATGAAAAACCCAAAACGACCAACGCGGTAGGAGGTTGTTGCCATGCTCGGCAATGTTCTGGTAGTAGATGATGATATTGCAATTTGTGAAGCACTTGAACGCAATCTGCGTAACGAGGGATTCACAGTACGCGTGTCACATAACGGGGAAGATGCAATTCTCTCGATAGAACAAGACCCACCAGATATTCTTGTCCTTGACATTAATATGCCAAAAATAAATGGACTTGAAGTCGTAAAATATCTTCGCGGAGAACAAAACATGCTACCAATCTGCATACTCTCGGCCAAAGACGAAGTCAATGATCGGGTCTTAGGACTTGAATCAGGTGCTGATGACTACTTAATCAAACCATTCTCGTTTAATGAATTATTGGCGCGGATTAATGCACTCTTAAGAAGAGAAACTCAGACGAAATCAAAAATTATTGAATTAGATCATCTAACAATTGATCCTCAAAGTAGAATTGCAACTTATGGTGAAAAGCTGCTTAATTTAACAAAAATTGAGTTTGATTTACTCACTGTTCTTGCCGATCATACCAATTCTGTTCTCTCAAGAAATCAACTACTAGAGCTCGTTTGGGGCTACGATTTTGAAATCGAAACAAATGTGGTTGATGTGTTTATAGGATATCTCCGCAAGAAGTTGGAGGCGGATGAAAGCCCTCGGATAATACATACCGTCCGTGGGATCGGGTTCATATTACGCTCATGAGTTTGCAAATCCGACTAGCCATTGTTTTGGCTACCTTAACGATAGTTATTTTTTTAATAGCAGGTTTTTTGGTTCGGAAATTTTCCGAACAAGATATGGAAGCACGCATGGACGAACAACTTGAGAAACAAGTCGGGGTAATTGTTTCTAGAGGGCTACTAGACCGTATTTACCTCAACGAAATTCAGTACTTCCAACCACACCGACCTAGCCCAGCTAGTGAGGCAATGTTATTAAACTTTGAAATAACGATGCGCTTTATTTTTACAATTGGTCAAAAAGATATAATTTTTGAAAGTGAAGGGTTTCCTGAACTTGAAACATCAAATCTACCAAATGGTTTTGCAAATCTGGATGATGGTACAAAATCCTGGCGGATCCTCATCGCGAAAACAACCAAACGTATGGACTTACGCCGTGGTGTATCAGCCAAGGCTGTGACTGTAATAGCAGCAGCTTCACCAGAGAAAATAAATCAAGCAATCATTGATCTGCAAAAGCGGCTCCTCCTCATAGGAGGCTTGGTTGCAGTAGCAGCAGGATTCGGTGGATGGCTCCTTGGATATCGAAGTTTGAATTACTTAAGTCGTCTTCGGAAAAATGCTGCACAAGTCCGAGATACGAAAGACTTATCAGTCAGAATCGAAGAAACTGGACCACCTGAAATTAAGTCATTAGCTAAAGAAGTGAATGCCATGTTATCGCGCTTGGAGTCTGCTGCCGCAGAAATTAGCTCTGCATTATCTGTATCCCGAGAATTTGGTTCTAATGTCGCACATGAACTACGTACACCTCTAACAAGTATGCGATTGAATCTCGACTTATTAAAACGCGTAGATGATCTAAATTCGGAAGACAACCGTGCTGCTATTCAAGAACTAGATGAACAACAAGAACGCCTTTTAAAAACACTCGATGCACTGAGACTTCTCTCTCGTGGAGATCTAGTAGCGGGAGAATCAAACTTGGATGAGGTGGATCTTTTCGATGTAATTACTGAATCAGTTAATCTTACAAACAATCAATTTCCAGAAATTCAAATCGCACTGAGATTATCAGATGGTATTCCTATCATTACCGGTTGGAGGGAGGGTCTCGATGTGATGTTTCGGAACCTTTTTGAAAATGCAAGAGTTCACTGTGATCTTCCGACCCAAGATCTTAGCATCCGAGTCAGCGCAAAATATGAAGGTGGCTATGTAATAGTTGAAGTGGAAGATAATGGTAGCGGCATTCCAGAAACAGAACGTGGGAGAGCATTTGAACGATTTTATACAGGAACAACTGGACCTCAAGAAGGCTCTGGACTCGGCTTATCTTTAGTTCAGCAACAAATGACTATCCATGGCGGATCGGTTGTTGTCAGAGCTAGTGATCTTGGTGGAGCTTGTATTTCTTTATCATTCCCTGCACAAAATAATACTTTTGATTAAACCTCGAATTCTAGGGACGAATATAGCTATCTTTACTATACGATACGTACTAAGACGGACATGTCTTAGTACGTATCGTATAGTAAGCAGACACAAGACTTGTTGAATTATGTCTGCCTGGGTAGCCAGTTGAAACAAGTATCAGTACTTTTTACAAAATCTCTTCTAAGAATCTTATCAACTTCTTAGAAAGCTCTTAGTAAGCTGTGATTGGATCGGATGGTGTTGGGCTTTAATTGCTCGTGATAAATATCACAACATCACGTACAAGCCATGTACAAACCGGAACGGCTGTGATCGTGATATCCCAAACATATCACCCTTCGGAAAAGGCGGATGCAAGCAAAAATCTTGTAGTAATCGTTGCAAACTAGCTGATCGACGAAAGGAATCTCACCGAGACAGTTAATTATACAGAACCCCATATTTTTTCTTCAAGAAGCTTCTGAATTAGGAAGAAAAATACCTCTCTTCAGAAGAAACTGTAGAGGTTTATAGTAAAAAGCCCCGAATATAAATAGTAGTAACCAGACAACACTCGGAAAAATGATCAGCGAGCGCTCACCAATCGAATCAGCAATAAAACCAAAACCTAAATTCATAAGCGCCATAAAGCCTGCTGCAATCATCAGGTAAAACGCCATAATTCTACCTCGGAAATTATCCGGGACAATTTGTTGTATAAACGTTGCAGACAGCGCCATTAATGGAGCTTGAGTAGCACCAGCTATGAAACCAGCTAACACCGCAACAATTGGGTCATTTGCAAATCCCATTATTAAGAGAGCAATACCGCTTCCCAAACCAGAAATTATGAGGATAGGTCCACGAAAATATTCATTTGATATTATAGAAAGTCCAAGTGTGCCTAGTAGTGCACCGATACCTACAGCAACTGTTATTGCGGCAAAGGTCGAACTACCTCCCCCTAACTCAGTAGAGAGGCCAGGAAGCAAAGCATCGTATGCCATAGTAAAGCCACAATGGCAACCAATTAACAAAAGAATCATCATAATACGCCGATCATGGGCGACATATTGTGCCGCCTCGGCTATTGGGTTAACAACATCAAAAATAGCTAGTCTAGTATTTTTCTGGCTAGTAACGGGACGCCAGGAGATACGATACAGTTGCAATACTGCTAGAGCGAGAAAGACAGCAGTTAAAACAAAAACCCATCCTACCCCATCACTTCTTTCAACAATTAAGATGCCTCCAAGCAGGGGACCTACCACTTTCGATCCATGTCTAGCTATTCCACGAAAGGAAATAGCACTTAACAAGTGTTCTCTAGGAACAAGGCTGGGGATCAATGCTTCTGATGCGGGAGTGACTGCAGCAAATGCGGTACCCTGCAAAATGGATAACACCACAATATGCCACATCATGACGTGTCCGCTAATAGCCAAAATTCCGAGCAGTAAAGAAAATAATACGCCGAAACCAGCAGACCACATAGCTATGAAGCGACGATCGAATCTATCTGCAATAGCACCACCAATTGGACCGAAAAACAGGGAAGGTGCCATCCCACAAAAAGTCACTATCCCGACAGCACCTGTTGAACCAGTAATTTCAAATATCAACCAACCTCGACCAAGCATTTCTGCCCATCTGGCGGCACTAGAAAGTACATAGTTATAAAAAAGTTTACGAAAATCTTGTGACTGCAAGGATGGGAATCTATTTTGTAAAAACGTTTTAAACATACTTAATTCATTTCATAATAAACAAAAACAACTACTCGAAATAATGTCCGTAATTAAATCACGCCAATTTCACGTAAATTAACGATCTCATCCCAAGAGTATCCAATCTCAGTCAGATATCGTTCTGTGTGATCTCCCAACTCTGGAGGAGCAGGCAAAGTCGTACGTGGAGATCGTCCAAATTGAATTGGTGTTCCAGCTATAGCAACTTCCCCAAGCGCAGGATGCATCATACTAGCTATATAACCATTTTCTCGAGCCTGTGGATCAGCAACAATGTCTTCATATGACTGAACAGGTCCTGAAAAAATATCCTTCTCAGCAAACTTTTCAAGCCAAAAAGTATTCGATTCCGTCAAAAAACGCTTCTCAAGCTGTGGTTGAATATCTGACATTGCAGCGGCCCTTGAAACATCATCAGGATACTGTTCAGCAAGCATAGGTAAGTTAACAATTTCAGCAAGCGCCTTAAACTTTTGAGTTACCGCTCCCCCTATAGCAATCCATCCATCACTTGTTTGAAATGTCCTCCAAACTGCTCGATGGGTTAGCAATGGATGACCATAACCACCTTTTCCTGCCTCTTTACCACTTAGAGAGTAATTTGTAATTTCCCAAGACTGCAACGCAATCTGACTTCCATATAAAGAAACATCTACCTGCTCACCCTGACCAGTTCGCTCTCTCTGTACAAGTGCAGCCAAAATGCCCGTACACAAGAAAATAGCACCTGTCTGATCGGCAATTGCCGCCCCTACTGGGGTCGGTACACCTTCTGAATATCCAGTTCGTGTGGTTATTCCCCCTGCAGCTTGTCCAATAATGTCATTGCCCGGCACCTGTGCTCGATCACCAAGTGGACCAAATGCTGAACCACAAGCATAAATAAGCCTCGGATTTATCGCAGAAAAATTGTCATATGAAAAACCAAGATCATCCATCTTTCCAATTCTCATATTACTAACTACAACGTCCACTTGTTCCACAAAACGTTCAACAATTTGTCGCCCTTCAGGACGTCTAACATCTAGCGTAATACTTCGTTTTCCTCGATTATGGGCAATAAAGTATGGAACAGGCTCTGGTACCTGATTTCGATCAACCGCACGACCTCGCTCCCCTTCGCGATGCTCAACTTTAATAACTTCTGCCCCCATATCAGCGAGCAATGTAGTGGAAAATGGGCCTTGTTGCATCCATGTAAAATCTAAAACACGAATTCCTTCAAGTGGTAATGTCATGGTTCCCCCTTTTTATACCAAACACTAAGGGCAAATCTGCACTTTTATTGAACCGGTTGCTTTATCTGCTGCGATTTCAAATGCTTGAGAAATCTCTGCCAGCGAAAAACTATGCGTCTTAATACATTGAATCTCTTCGCGGACTTGATCTAACATCTGGGCAGCAATTGCAAATTCAAAATGAGCACCCTTCCTCGCATAGCAAACAGCACCAATTAGGCGAACTTCTTTTAAGAGTAACTCGTTCACCGGAAAATCAATATTTTCAGTGAAAATACCTACCACCACCACACTTCCTCGAGCACGTACTGCACGCAGCCCAGTAACCAAAGTATCGGTTCTTCCTCCAACAGTTTCTATCACTGTATCAATAGAGGTATCTTTTAATTGCAACAATACTTCATCGGGTTTTATTGGAATGGCACCATAAAACTTAGCAATATCCGCTTGGAAGGAATGCTTCGCAGTTATGTAAACTTCTTGGATGCCCAACTGACGAGCCACCAAAGCTGTGCAAAGGCCTACAGTGCCAGCCCCTAGGATTAATAAACGATCACCCGGATTAACTTGCGCCGCATTTAATGCATGAATCCCTACAGCTAAAGGTTCAACAAAAGATCCCTCTTCAGGAAGAACGGTTTCAGGCAATACAAATGAAGCAGCCTCTGGCACCAACATATGTGTAGCCATTCCCCCATCACCATCACCACCAAGAAAAATACTACGTGGACAATGCCATCGATATCCTGTTAAACAATTAGCACACACTCCACAGGATGCTATTGGCTCAATTGCAACACATGACCCTCTGGCCAAAGATACATCTTCACCAGCTAGGTCAACTACACCTGCAACTTCATGCCCAGGAACTCCACCTTGAGGTCCACCGCCAAAATATGTATGTAAATCACTACCGCAAATCCCAACTCCTGCAACACGGATCCGCAACCATCCAGGAGGCGGAACCAACTCTGGTCGTTCTTCTAAAAAGATCTCTCTCTTATCACCACCCCATACAGCAGTATTTTTCATGTCTTCCACTACGCTCCAACAGTAATAGAGATACTTTACGAAAAGAGGGAAAGAAATCAAGCAGTCTTCCGCTTTTTACAATCCCTTAATTGTCTGAAAGAAGCTATAGAAGCAAAGCTTCAGCATTTTTTAAATCATCAGGAGTATCAATGTCATACCAAAAACAACCGGTTACATCTACACTACACAAAAGCTGTTGAGTACATAATTCTTGAACCACCCTACTTAGACTACAATTGTCAGGAGCATTTTCAAGGGCTTTCCAAATTGCAAAGGTACAGTAAAAAGCACCAGTATCAAGGATTTTTGATTCTTTAAGATCTTTTCCTATTTGAGAAACCAAGTTATTAGAATCGAGAACAAGTTTCGTTGCTTCTTCAACATAATCTTCTGGTCGACTGCTCGCATCAGAAGCAATAAAAGATACTTCCTTGCCTAAAGATAATACAGCAACCCTAGACTGTAGAAGCTCAAGTAATTCAACTGAAAAAACATGATCACTCATAAGCAAGAGAAAGGGATCATCCGCACAAAAAGATTGTGCTGCAGCTAAAGAATAAGAAAGTCCTTCGCGAAAACGGGGGTTTGAAACAAAGCTTACTTTACCTGTATACCAACTCTTTACGGCATCACGAACCTCTTCCCCCCGATAACCAGTAACAACTAGAATGTCCTCCACATCTGCTTCCTCAAGAGCCTCCAGGGTATAAGCAATCAGAGGTTTATCCAAAAGTTGCACAAGGGGTTTCGGCCGACTATCGAATTCATTATTAAACCGGGTACCAAGACCTGCAGCCAATATCACAGCTTTCATTAGGGTATCCTGCAATCTATTTCCTAGGATCGTAAGGATAATAAGCTAGCTTTGAACTACCAGAAAGAACAATAAATTAGGCATGCCTAATTTATTATATATGCCTAGTCTCATATTTGATTGACGACTAAGCTTATCTTTAATATGGTGGGTACCTGTGGGTGAGCTAAAAACAGTACTAGAACAAGCAGAAAATACATCTGCAAAAAATCATTCTCTTAACTTCAAAAGGGGTGAGCTAAAAATTGAAAAGGTGAGCTTTGCATATACGGAAACAGAAGTACTTAACGATATCTCGCTTACTGTAGAATCTGGAAAATCAATTGCCTTACTCGGCCCCAGTGGCTCAGGGAAAACTACGCTTCTTCGTTTAATCGCAGGTTTGGAAAAAACAAAAAGGGGGCATATCTCATTAGACAACTACATTCTTTCGGATATAAACAAATCGATTCCAACTGAGCGACGAAATATAGGAATGGTTTTTCAAGAAGGTGCCTTGTTTCCTCATATGGATGTGCACACAAATATTGCGTTTGGCCTTAAAAAAACTTCGGATCGAGAAAAATATATCGAGAAAATTTTAGAGCTGGTGGGATTACCAGGTTACGAAAAGCGCTACCCCGAAACATTATCAGGCGGTGAACGCCAACGCGTTGCTCTTGCTAGAGCTTTGGCTCCTAAACCTTCGGTCCTACTCCTAGATGAACCTTTTGCAAGTATTGACCCTAAACTACGATCTCAGCTGCGCTCAGATGTATCAGACCTTCTTTCCGAGCTCAACATCACCAGCATATTTGTAACTCATGATCTTGAAACAGCATTTGTCGTTGGCGAAAAAATAGCAGTGATGAATAATGCCAAAATACTGCAATTTGGAACAGCTGACGAAATTTACAATTCCCCTGCAACCCAATGGGTCGCAGAATTTGCTGGAGAAGCAAACTTTTTTTCAGGAAAAGGAAATGGTCAAGAAATCGAAACAATACTTGGGAAATTACCATTAGCTAAACCATCAAACGAGATGTTGAATGTTCTCGTACGCCCAGAGCATCTAGCGCTATCTGATGGCAAAGGATGGGAAATTAAAAAAACTGAATTTTATGGACATGATACTCGTTACTTAATGAGTAAAGAAAACCATGCTTTGGTTTCAGTCCGAATACCAACAGCTGGAACTCACGTTACCGGAGACTTTGTCGATCTAAAATACATAGGTCCCCCAACTCAAACCTACAACTAACTTGCAAGCTATAAAATAGATTTTTTATGCAGCGATTTACAAAGGCACCAATTTGGTTATGGATTAGCTCACTACTCATAGCAGCATGTTTTGCAACACCTATCATTTACATTATTGTGCGGAATATAACTGAGGGCAGTAATGCTATAAGCGCACTCTTTTCCTCGCATACCCTTAACCCTCTGCTTAACACAATATATCTTGCAATTTCTGTAACTTCTGCCACCACACTTTTAGGAACACTACTAGCATGGATTGTAGTACGGACAGACATACCATTTCCCCGCTTTTGGCGTGTTGCCGTAGTACTACCACTAGTACTACCATCTTTTTTAGCGGGTATCGCATTATTAGATGCTTTTAGGCCTGGCGGGGTAATTTCTGAACTTTTACGACCACTGGGCCTAGGAATGCCACCAGTCATTGATGGTTTTTTGGGTTCCTTTTTGGCTTTGACTCTTGTTACTTATCCTTATGTTTTCTTACCTACCTCTGCACGGCTATCATCTCTTTCAACCGAACAAGACGAGGCAGCACAGGTTCTTGGAAAAGGACGTTGGTTAATTTTTTCTCGTATTATTTGGCCCCAGATTGCAAACTCCACACAAGCAGGTGCACTCCTCGTACTACTTTATGTAGTTAGCGATTTTGGACTGGTACGAGTCATGGATTACATCACTCTTTCAACTCGTATTTTTACTAATCGACTCTTCGACGGACCCCTATCATTTTCACTAGGACTTATTCTTACAATTCTCGCATTGCTTATTGCTGCCCTAGAAAGCCAAGCAGGAAAAAAAGCAAAACAACACCTTGAGCCAGGGAAAAAAGCTCCTCAGCTAATTCCTCTAGGATGGTGGCGTACTCCTGCGTTAGCAACGGTTATTCTACCCGTCTTACTTGGTTTAGCAGGCCCCATATTCATTTTTATATGGTGGTCATTCAACACAACAAGCATGAGCTGGGGAGAACGTCTCAGCGATCTGGGATCACCCCTAATAAACACTCTCTGGATTAGTGTACTAGTAGCGGTTCTTGCAGTTGCTGTAATGCTACCAATAGCATATTTGAGCGCTCGATATAAGGAACGGGGAACAAACTATATACGAGCAATCATAGCAAGCAGTTTCGCAATTCCAGGTCTCTTAATCGCTCTCTCCACAATTTTTATGACTTTAGAAATTCCAGGACTGGGAATTCTATATTTGACATTTATCCCCTTAATATTCGCCTATATCGTCCACTTTGGGATTCAGGCTTTGCGCAGTACAGAGGTCGGTGTTCTAACTTTGGATACCCAACTTACCGAAACTGCACAGGCCCTCGGTGCAACTCGTTTCCAAAGACTTTTTAAAATTGAACTCCCTATGATGGCACCTACGTTGTTAGCAGGCATTGGAATCGTCTTACTTTCAGTCATGAAAGAATTACCTATTACTCTTCTGGCTTCACCAATAGGTTTTCAAACACTTGCAACACGAATTTGGGGACTTGAAGAGGAAGGTTTCCTTGCAGATACAGGATTAACAGCACTCATATTAGTCATACTATCCAGCATCCTAACCTGGTATCTAGTTCTAAGAACTGAAACAAAAAGGTCCTAGAAAGCGTCTGCAAATCACGCTATCATATACCAGGGCAGGGAGATTGATATGACAGCTGCAGCTCCAAATATAATTATTGAGCTTGGAGAATTTCTCACTGCCTTGAAAAACTCGCGACTAAAAAATGTACCAAATAATGGTATTGTCTTCCCTCCGCCAGGAAGAGATGGGGTACGCGGCCCCTTACATTTGGAAATTGAATTTAATGCCTAGGAGTTCTGAAATGCCTCTTGAACATGTTTTTAAACCGATAATGGTCAATAAGACTGAATTTCGTAATCGAGTAGTTCGATCAGCACATGGCACTGGTTTAGGAAAGGGGACAATTAATGATGATCTAATTGCCTACCATGAGGCTCGTGCCCGTGGTGGTGTAGCAATGAGTATTCTCGAAGCTTCATCCGTTCATCCGTCATCAGGAGCAGGATCAGTCCCTGCCTTTAGTGATGAAATGATTTCTGGCTATACAAAACTAACAAATGCTGTACACAAGCAGGGAATGGTAATGATGCAACAACTCTTTCATCAGGGTGCTCATGCAATTCCTACTGACGGTAGTCCGCCTTGGGCACCTTCAGCAATTCCAAGTGTGAAGCGTTTACGTGCATCCGAAGGTCAAGGTGAAATTCCGGTTGCAATGACCCAAAACATGATCGATGAAATTGTTGAAGCATACGCATCTGCAGCTAAGCGAGCCGAAGAAGGTGGGCTCGATGGGATAGAAATTCACTATGGCCACAGCTTCCTAGTCATGCAATTTTTATCACCTACAACAAATCATCGTACAGATAGGTATGGTGGCTCTGCAGTAAATCGTCGTCGTTTCGGAAAAGAAGTCGTTTCGGCCATCCGTAAAGTAGTTAGCCCTGAATTTATCATCGGTGTTCGACTTAGTGGGCGTGAAGGAGTTGAAGGGGGATTGGAGCCTGATGACTGTCGAACTATAGCTCTCGACTTAGAAGAAACCGGAATGGTCGACCTGTTTAGTGTCTCTACAGGAGGTTATCTTGCATTTGACCAATTAATTGGTGGCATGCATGAAGAACATGGGTATGAATTATCACAAAGTATCCCTGCTAGCCGTGCCCTCGAAAAACCAAGCTTTGTCGTAGGCCGTATTACGACCCTAGAGGAAGCTGATCGCATCATTAGCTCTGGCGAAGCTGATATGGTTTCCATGGTCCGTGCAACACTCGCGGACCCAGATATCGTACGGAAATCGCAGGAAGGTCGTACAGAGGACGTGCGCCCATGCCTTGGATGTAATCAAGGTTGCATAGGAGGAAGTACAGGTCCTTTAATGCGCTTTGGATGTGTAGTTAATGTCGGTGCAGGACAAGAATTGCGTTTCGGCGATGACACAATTACTCCCAGCACTGAGAGTAAACGCGTTATGGTTATCGGTGGTGGCCCTGCAGGACTCGAAGCTGCTCGCGTAGCTGCCTTACGTGGACATCAAGTCACACTTTATGAGGCAAGTAATGAGCTTGGTGGACAAGTCAAACTAGCCAGAAAAGCACCTACGCGTGACGAGTTCGGTAAGGATATTGATTGGATAGTTCCTCAATTACGCAAGCTTGAAGTGAAAATTGAGCTCGACACAAAAGTTGATGAAGAAATTATAGAAAAAGAGAAACCTGAAGCAATCATCTTAGCAACAGGCTCGACACCTAGGCGTGATGGCTTTCAAGCAGCTCGCCCTGCAAGCTCCGTTACAGGTATTAATAACAAAAATGTATTCACATCCTGGGAAGTGATGGCGGAAGAGGTTGAAACCGGAAAGCATGTACTCGTTTTTGATGATGTGGGGCACTACGAAGCTATCGCAGTCGCAGAATTTCTGCTCGAAAAAGGAGTGGCTGTAACTTTTGCAACACCTCATACAAGCATAGGACCACAAACCGTTGGCGCTTTGATGCGTGATCCGGCACTACGAAGACTAACTGATCACACAAGTGGGTTCTCAATAGTCCCACGCGCACAACTTTCAGCGATACAAAAGGATTCAGTCATAATTACAAACTTAGATTCTGGAAAAGACCACATCCATGCAGTTGATAGCGTGGTACTAATCTCTGGAAATGTGTCGAATCGAGGTCTCGTTGACGTTTTAGAAGAATATGCAGGTGAAGTCTTTGTAACAGGAGATGCCTTAGCATCACGACCGATGGAAAAAGCAATCCATGATGGGCACTACGCCGCACTACGTATCTCAGACAATCAAATTGTGATACCTAGCACAGCCATCTTATCGAAAACAGGTAACCCCCTCTCTGGAGAGTGATTACCTGTTCAGAGCTTCCTTAAAACATTTTCGTTAAACCAAAGTGCATCCTCGATCGAACTTATTGAAACAGTAATCTCAGAAACCCCAACACTTTTAAAAACCTCGATCTGTTCCAACATATGCCCAGAATCTCCATAAAGAACTCCTGAATGATCCCATTGTGTAACTTTTTCAGAACGCCCCCAAGAACGTGCCATGCTTGCAATCTGACTAGCTATTTGGTCAGCCACTTCCATATTTTGATCACGTGCAAAAATTAAATCAGCAGTTATTGCAAAGGTGTCAGGGGTGCGGCCAACCTTTTCACAATTTTCACGTACTGCTAAACCAATTTCAGCAATTTGCTCAGGTCCCAATTGCCAAGTATTAATCCCATCAGCATGCTTAACAGCTACTTCCAAAATTTTACCTGGTTTGTTCAAACCAACAATAATTGGAATTGTTGGTTTTTGCACAGGTTTTGGTACGAAAGTTGCACCACCCACCAATTGAAAATGCTCACCTGAAAAAACTGTATTCTCTTTAGTCCATAAAGACTTCAGAATTTCAATTATCTCTTGCATTTGTTGAACACGATCACTGAAATTAAGCATTTTAAACCCATATGGTTCGAAATCTGCATGTTCATATGCCGTCCCAATTCCTAACGTCACACGACCACCACTCAATACATCTACTGCTGTGACCTGCCTGGCAAGAGAAACTGGATGATGGAAAGGAGCACCGGTAACATGTGTTCCCAGTCGGATTCTCTTAGTTTGCCCCGCTACCCATGCCAAAAAAGTCCATGGATCTGGTTCTGCAAATGAAGGATGATCTACTACATAAAGCGTATCTATCAACGACGCATCAAGATCCAATAAATACTCTCGAAGATTTATAGTACTAGTAACAACAATACCGAATTGCATAGGGCTTACTCGCTATCAACCACTCCCTCACGGGCTAATAACTCGAGATCGTCAACCTTTCCAAACATGTACGGTAAAAAGCTTTCCCCTGGTACTCGAGCAAGAATTTCCCCATGCGTATATGAATCGCCTTCTGAATACATGACACTCCGAACATCAAGTATTGGTACATCAACTACGGGATCGTGATCCGACTCTCTCAAAATTAGATCACCCTCTAAACGTTCAACTCTCCGGGTAGAGCCGGTATGCCGAACCCGCACAAGCACAGGATCGTTGTCAAACCCTACGCCATCTGGTGCTGGCATATATTTGAAATAAAAGCGGTTCTGAATCCCAGAATCACCCCCCTCTAGAATCTCACAACTTTGCCCTTGAATTTCCATATAGGTAACCCCATATCGCTGAACAGTACCCACAAACTTATCTTCATCCTCAGAAACATTGATTTCAGCTACTTTCTTCGGCTCACCATAAAGTTCCCGGCCAAAAATCACAGCAGCATCTGTAGACATAGGCATTGTTAGCGGATAAACACCGACAATATCCTTATAACGACACCGGACAACAAGACCCGCAGCACCAAATGGTTGCAGGGTATTACTAGTCCCGATGCGTGAAATACTGGCGGAGGCCAAAGGTTGTTCATCTGGTTCTAGTGGAGGTGGTAAAACAGCTTTAATTATCTCCGGATCTGTTTCAAATGAAACAGACAATGAACGAAACGATTCAAAAGCCGGCGTCGCATATAAATTTTGTAGTTGACGAACTTGTTCAAGAGTTTTTACATACCGCAGCTTCATTTTTCCTCATTCGCTCTACTAATCCATACGGCTGCCGCCATCAACATTCAATGCCTGCCCTGTCATATAAGAAGAATCATCAGAGGCAAGGAATGAGACAACTGCGGCTTGCTCTTCAGGAAGAGCTTGCCTTTTCATAAGCAACGCTTGCTTGATATTTGATTTAGAAGTTCCAGGCTCTACACCTGCAACTTTGTCGTAACGTCCAAAAGTACTATCCATCATGTCTGTATCAGTAGAACCTGGACACACAATGTTTACACGAATATTATCTTTCGCAAGTTCAAGTGCTAACTGTTGTGTAAGTCCATGCATAGCCCATTTTGTTGCACAATACGCGCCATAATTTGGAATCCCAATACGACCTGCTGTTGAAGAAATATTTACAATGCTGCCACCTCCAGATTTAACCATTTCCCTACCAACCGCACGGATCACGTGATAGAGACCATGAAGATTCACATCCACTGTTCCAAACCAATTCTCATCGGTCATACTTAATATTGGTGCATCCCCTGCTTCGCTAGGAAGCGCAGCGTTATTCACCAGTACATCTATCTTTCCAAGCTCAGAAACGGACTGTTTTACTACGGCTTTCACCTCGTCTACGTTAACAACATCACAGTCAAAGGCGAGTGAACGACGACCCATATCACGAATCTCCTGGGCTAAACTTTCAGCACCAAGCCAACCTATCTTCTTTTCATGATCAGGAAAAGAAGCAGGATCGCGCGGTCGACCAGTGACTACAACATCGGCACCATCTTCTGCTAACCGAAGTGCTATTGCACGACCAATACCACGATACCGACCAGCACCCGTTACAAAAGCAACACGTCCAGATAATTTACTCATATGCAAAATCAAGCACCTGTAATGGCACCCAGCTCCTCCCATGGTCTTGCCCTGCGCGCATTCCAATGCGCAACCCAAGAATCTGTAACACCTTGAGCTCCGTGATGATAATCCACTTCGAGAGTAACTTCCCCAGCATCATTAAATTCAAGTCTCGACATACCTTCAAAAGTTACCCACTTCCCATAATTTTCATTTTCTTTATCAACGATTTGAGCATAAGCCATCCAAAGAAGCGCTACCCCATGGTGATCCTCAGCAATATAACTCTCTTCCACAGGTACCCTTAACGTTATCCCTACCCCTTGAGAGGCCCAGAATTTTCGGATTTCAGCTTTTCCACGTAGAGCATCAGCATGACCAACTATGTCACGCATAACGGCATCATCCGAAAACCATTGATCAGGGCCATAAGGATCCCCTGAACCCCAACCACCTTCTTCAAATAACTTACGAGCAGTTTCGAGATCTTTTTTTGATGCAGGCATTCAAAACTCCTAACTACACTTTTTAGGGAGTATACGCGTGCAAAACAAGATTTGTGAGATTAATGAACATGATTACAAAAACTTACCATTGATTAACAGCCTCCACCAAGTGCAGGAATAAATGCTACCTCGCTATGCTCTTCTAATGGTTGACGTAAACCCAAATGTGCAGTTTCACCATCTATTGATGCAAGGATTTCTGGAACAAGCTGCCCATCATCATCAAGAAGACGATCGGCAAACCCAGGATAGGCTTCTTCTAAATTTTCAATAGCTTGCCTTAGTGTCGTTCCAGAAATATTTACTCGACTCTTCCCATCTGTAAAAGTTTGGAGTAACGCAGGAATAATGATATTTGCCATAAAGAAATTGCTACTCCTCGGAAGAAATTGTGCCCAAAGACTCCAGGATACTTTGAGGAGATATAGGAAGATGTTGTTGCCGAACACCAATCGCATCATGTACTGCGTTAGCAATTGCTGCTAATGGCGGAACGAGAGGAACTTCACCTACACCACGAAGTCCATAAGGATGCCCCGGATTCGGATTTTCGATAAGCTCTGTATCAATCATTGGTAGATCAAAGGACGTAGGCATTCTGTAGTCCAAAAATGAATTATTCATCATTTTTCCTTCTGCACTCCATACGTATTCCTCATTAAGAGCCCATCCAATCCCTTGAACAGCTCCCCCTTGAAGCTGTCCCTCAACATATGAGGGGTGCGCAGCAGTTCCAACATCTTGAATTACTGTATATCGCAAGATATCCACCTTACCTGTTTCAGGATCAACTTCTACATCAACAATATTGCCAGCAAATGCAGGACCAACTTTAGTAGGGTTCGAGGAAGCAGATGAACTAATAGGCCCACCAGTTTTTAACTGTGCTTTAGCAATTTCCTTAAAAGACATCATACTTTTAGGATCATCTTTTCTAGAAAATTTGCCTTTGTTTTCTGTAATGTTTTCAATTTCAGTTTCAAGTAAGATTGCAGCACGTTTAATCATCTCTTCCTTAATTTCCTGTGCAGCATTAATAGCAGCAATACCGGTTGAAAAAGCAACACGACTACCACCCGTTGGGCCGGTCCAACCAATAGTATCCGTATCTCCAACTGAGGGTTGTACATCTTCAGCCGCTATACCAAGAGTTTCGGCTGCCTGCATAGCAACAACAGCACGAGTACCCCCTATATCTACCGATCCACTAACAAGGTTAATTGTTCCATCTGAATTAACATTAATCGTTACCGAAGATTGGTTCCCACCATTAAACCAAAATCCCATAGCCACACCACGCCCACGATTAGGTCCTTCAATCGGCGCACTATAATGAGGATGCCTCTTAATCGCTTCCTCAACATCACGGCACCCTATGCGCGGTAGCGGAACGCCCGTAGGCAGACGATCTCCTTCCTCTGCTACATTCTTCAAACGGAAATCAATCGGGTCAAAACCTGCAACCTTTGCGAGTTCATCTATAGTAGATTCAACTGCAAATGCAGCCTGAGGTGAACCTGGAGCTCGATAAGCTGCAACTTTAGGTTTATTTACAACTACATCAAAACCATCTATTAAAAAGTTTTCTATTTTGTACGGAGCTAGGGCCGTAGTTGATCCCGCACCAACGGGGGAACCAGGATATGCTCCCGCCTCATATGCTAACCACAACTCTGCTGCCGTAATAATTCCGTCCTCAGTACAACCAATTTTTGCTCGCATAGTTGTTGCAGAGGTTGGACCTGTAGCTTCAAACACCTCCGCCCGAGTCATGACTGCCTTTACAGGGTGACCAGATTTACGAGATAAAATTGCGCACAGAGGAGCAAGATAAGCATTGATCTTCGCACCAAAACCTCCACCAATCTCCATTGGATAAACAGTCACCTGCGACTCAGAAACACCAAGCATTGCTGCGGTTTGAGTACGAACACCAAAAGGTCCTTGAGTACTCGTCCAAACACGGATATGACCATCCGTACCCCAATAGACTGTTGCAGTATGTGGTTCGATATATCCCTGATGTACGGTAGAAGTAGTAAATTCCCTTTCAATCACATGGGCTGCTTTACCAAAACCAACAGCCAAATCACCATTTTTGAACTGTAAGTGACTCGAGATATTACTGTTCTGGCCTGTATCATCCCCACGAGAAAATCTCTCGGCAATGGATCGAGTGGTCATGGTTTCATGAAGTAACGGAGCACTATCTTGCATAGCTTCTAAAGCATTAAGCACTGGGGTAAGTGGCTCATAGACAACTTCGATAAGGTCCAGAGCAGCCTCAGCCGTATGAATATCTAGGGCTGCTATTGCTGCTATTGCATGGCCTTTATAAAAAACTTTTTCGTGTGCTAGTACATTTTCTGCAAGAAGACGCATATTCCCTAAAGTCTCACCAAAATCAATCATTTGATCCTTGATAATTGGGAGATCTGCACTTGTCACAACAGCCTTTACACCCGGAAACTTTCTGGCTTTATCAACGTCGATACTAAGTATTCGAGCATGCGCATACGGACTTCTCAGGATTTTGGTATGTAGGAGATCCGTTTGAACAACATCCGCACCATACCGTGCACGACCTGTAACTTTATCAAGCCCATCATGCCTAATAGGACGAGTACCGATTACATCATATTTTCCAGTTGCTTCTGTTGTTGTCATAAAATCCTCTTTTGCAATTCTGTACTAGTTAAATAATTTTTTAGATATAAACAGATGATTTTAACCAGTAAAAACTCCGCCATCTGGATGTAGTATATTCCCCGTATAAAAAGATGAATCTTCAGAAGCTAAAAAAAGTGCCGTCTTCGCAACCTCTTGAGCTGTTCCAAATCGTCCCATTGTTGTTAAATCCATTGCCCAATCACTACCAGATTCAAACGTTCTCATAGGGGCGGTCATAGGCGTTTCGATAAATCCAGGACCAATAGCATTCACACGAATATTGTGAGCGGCAAGTTCTAGGGAAAGACATTGGGTCAACATCCATACGCCAGCCTTAGAAACACAGTATGGAGCGACTCCAGCTCGCGGAACTTTTGCCATTATTGACGCCAAATTAATGATATTACCCCCTGAGCCAGACTCAATCATTCTCCTTGCAGCTGCACGTGCCGAGAGCATAACTCCTGTTAAATTAATATCTAGGACACGTTGCCAAGCATCAAGTCCTGCATTTACTAAAAACGATCCTTCTGGATCTGTTAATAGAGCACTTGTTGGATTCTCAGAAGTATATTGAGCGTTACTAATACCTGCTGCTCCAACTTGAATACTCACACTACCAAAATGCTCAACCGTGGCACTAGCAAGTGCCTCACACTGTTCCTCATTACTTGTATCTGTACGGACAAAAATAGCATCACGTTCCAGTGCCTTGATTGCGGCAACAACCTTGGCGCCACGCTCCTCATTAAGATCTGCCACAGCTATATGCGCACCCTCCTCGGCGAACAATAAGGCTATAGCCTCACCAATTCCACTTGCACCACCTGTAATAATAGCTACTTGGTCTTGTAGTTTCCCAGTCATTGGACACCTCAGCAATTTAGTTAATGTGAATATAGCGCCTTGACAATAAGAAGCGTAATCTAATCCCAATTCCATAATTGCCTTTTGTTAAGGAACAATGTGACAAGTCAATCTCCGAACCGGAAAAGTTTTACCTCACGGTATTTGAGTTTTCTGAAAAAATTATTTTCAGGGGAACGTTTTTCATCTATGGAGTCTCGCCCATACCGAATGTTATGGCTAAACACCCTACTCTTTTCATTGGCGCGTTCAGCAGAACAATTAGTGCTCTCCCTTTATGTAATACAACGCTTAGAAATGGGAGCAGCTGGAGCTGGAGCTGTAGTATTTGCCGTAGGTATTCCAGTCCTAATTGTAACGATTCCTGCGGGCGTCTTAGCAGACAGAATAGATAAGCGAACATTACTTTTTATTAGCCAAATAGGATCAATACTAGCAATGGCTCTTGGGGCAATGCTTTTTTATTTAGATGCATTGAACTTCCTGGCAATTATGCTCATAGCCATATTTCTTGGAACCACTGTTGCTCTAGGATTTCCAGCACGTAATGCATTGATACCTGCTGTTGTAAAGCCGGGACGCTTGCCCAACGGTATCGCCCTTATGAGCATAGCGCAGAACTTCTCACAAATAGGTGGTCCGCTGTTAGGTGGTATTGCAATTACGTTATTTGATTATGGAGGCATGTTTATTGCCATGGGTACAATGCTTACCCTAGGGCTCTTATCAATCATCCCAATCAGAATTCCTAAGGAAGAATCCCAGGATATCAATCCTCAATTGGCTCGACTCAATACTGCTGAAGCACAGCTCAATGCTGCTATTCAAAGCGGGAACCTCACATATGAAGAAGCCGATACACAAAGAAAACAAATCGATATTCGAAGAAAAACGATCACTGAACAAGGGGAACAAAAGATTCCCATACGCAAACAAATGATTGGAGACCTTAAGGAAGGTCTTAGCTTCGTGAGAGGACATCGTGAAATCTTCACACTGATATTACTTTTAGTCGGAACTGGGATCTTCATGATTGGTCCCTTTTCTGCTCTATTACAAGTTGTCGCACTAGATAAGCATGAGCAACCGGTTATTATGGCAACGCTCCTCTACGCAATTATGGGAACGTCCATGGTAATAGGATCGTTTTGGATTGCGGGAAACCCGGACTTTAAAAACAAAGGCGGTTGGTTTCTTGTCACACTAATGTCAGCAGGCATCATCTTAAATCTTATGGGACAATTGCCTGAATTTTGGATGATCTTGCCAGTGATGTTTATAGGTGGGATTGCCGGAGCATTTTTTACGAACATAAATCAGATTTTGATTCAAAAAAATACACCTCAAGACATGATGGGACGTGTGATGGGAGTACATGCCTTAGGCATGATGGGTGTAGGACCATTTGGGGCATTATTAGCTGGGTTCCTAGGAAGTGCAGTCGGCGTTTCGGCAGCAATGAGCATTTCCGGTGTGATCTTATTTATCATGGCCGGCGCAGCCTTAATTACACAACCAAATTTACGACGAATGTCATAAATTACCGTTGTACATGGCTTGTGTGCATAAAAAGCCATGTACAGGTACCTCTAGCTTTGATAGCTTGGTGACTGTAGTGCTTCTTTTGGAGAATTGTAATGAACTTTGATGATACCCAAGAACTTCGTGAGTGGAGATTACAGGTTAGAGACTTCTTAAATACAGAACGTCCAGATGCATATGATCCTGGAGCAATGGGTGGAGTTGATATTCGTAAACAGGGATGGTGGGATGAATGGAGAGCAGCACTAGCTACAAAAGGTTGGGTTGCACCTGCATGGCCAAAAGAATATGGGGGAGCAGGCCTAGGTGTAATGGAACAATTCATCATGAATGAAGAATTTGCGGAAGCAGAAGCACCTGCTATAGGAGGATCTGGAGTTGGAATGCTTGGTCCAACATTAATTGTTCACGGAACTGAAGAACAAAAATCAGAACACCTTGGCCGTATTTTGCAAGGTCAGTCAATCTGGTGCCAAGGATACAGTGAGCCGGGTAGTGGTTCAGATTTGGCTTCTTTGCAAACCCGAGCAATCCGAGATGGTGATGACTACGTGTTAAATGGTCAAAAGATTTGGACATCGGGTGCTCACCAAGCTAACTGGATGTTCATGCTCGCACGAACCGATCCTGATGCACCTAAACACCGAGGAATCTCATACTTCCTCTTAGACATGGAAACACCAGGGATTAATATTCGGCCCCTAGTTAATATGGGAAACATGCACCATTTTAATGAAGTCTTCTTTGAAGATGTTCGAGTACCAGCTAAGAACATCGTTGGTGAATTAAATCGTGGATGGTATATCGGTGCTACAACCTTAGATTTTGAACGATCTATGATTGGCAGCTCTGTAGGGCACCGCAAAGCTATTGAAAAGCACCTTGATTATTGGAAGGGAACAACTACTGCAAAAAACTCGAATACTGCTTCGGTACGTAATGCTTTTGCAGATCGTTGGATTGAAGCAACGACCGCAAAAATGTTGAGTTATAGGGTAGTGAATATGCAAGCATCAGGAGAAGTACCGAATGCTGAAGCTTCAATTGCAAAATTATTTAGCACGGAGCTTTCTCAAAGAATTGCAGGAACAGCACTCAAAATGCTTGGGCTTTCCGGAATACGTACTGATTCGAATGCTCCACAACGAGGTAGGGTTGGAAGTGGATATATCAGTTCAGTTTCTGCAACGATTGCAGGAGGAACTAGCGAAATTCAACGAAATATTATTGCAACGCGGGGTCTCGGGTTACCGAGAGCATAATCTTGGAGAGCAATCTTCAAATAACTCCTGCATTTTTGAAAGATTCGATATCGTCCCAAGAATAACCAAAATTAAGTAAGACTTCCTCCGTATGCTGACCGAGCTCAGGCGCACATGACCGGGGAAAAGCAGGTGTCTCCGAGAGATGAATAGGTGTCCCAACAACGTTGAGCTCTCCTAGGGAAGGGTGCTCCAGGGATGTAATGTAATTATTGTCTATCACTTGGGGTTCTTTGGACATTGCTTCATAATCATTTACCGGCCCACAGGGAATATCCGCTTCATTCAAAATGCTCAACCAATCACTACGTACCTTTTGCGAAAAGGTGGTATCTAGCACAGCAACCAATTCCTTATTATTCAAATTTCTTGCTTTTGGAGTATCAAACCTATCATCAAGAGCAAGATCGGCTCGGTTAATTGCTCTACAAAAACCTGCCCACCACTTCGGATCCAAAATCCCCAGCACAAGATATAAACCATCAGCACAAGGATAATATGTGAATGTAGGATTTAGACGCTGTGGAGATACACGCTGTTCATTATTTCGTAAAAAGCCAGTGATAGGGAACGACTGCATCGCAAGCTGCGTTCCCAAAAGAGAACAGGCAATGTGTTGACCGACCCCCTGGCGCTCCCGAGCTACAATAGCGGAACTGATCCCTAATGCAAATATCATCGCTCCTACTTGATCTGCAAAACCAGCAACAAGTTGCACCGGCCCCTCGCTAGGCCCACCTCCTTGTGCAATCATCATTCCACCCATCGCTTGTCCAATACAATCAAAGGAAGGCTCCTTAACACGTGGTCCTTCTGGACCAAAGCCCGATGCATTCGCGGTTATAACTAAAGGATTTATCGCTTTTAGAGCGTTATACCCAAGGCCCAATCTTTCCATAACGCCAGGTCGGAAATTGTCCGCTACTACATCAAATTCTGCTACCAACTTTAAAATTATTTCACGACCCTCATCAGTTTTTAAATCAACAGTTAATGAACGTTTATTCCTATTATGGGCTTCGAAATAAGCACAAAATCCATCTGGTTGACGACCAAGACTACGACCTAAATCACCATTAGTTGGCTCTTCTACCTTTAAAACTTCAGCCCCTAAATCTGAAAGGAGCACAGTTGCAAAAGGTCCCTGTTGATAGCGGGTAAAGTCAAGAATACGGATACCTTCAAGTGGACCAGGCATTAGTCACCTCACATACCTAAGGCCATAGTAGCGAACAATGTAATCTTTAGGTAGAAAAACAAAAGAAGCAGAAAAAGTTGAGTGATCACGAAATCGCTTGCTGCTCAAAATAGGACTGTTTAGCATTTTGAATACTAAAGAACTACTTCAAACATTCCTAAGCATTTTGGTAGGATTTATACCTGGTTTCATAATTAACAATATTTTTGAGACAAAAGTTGCAGCAATTGCAGTTGGTCTTGCTTGTAGCTACCTGGCTTGGGGGGAATTAGGCGATGTATTAGGTAAAAAATCTCCTCAACAGAAAGATTCCTTCATTAAAGGTGGCAGCACAAAAGCACGTCGGCGTCTTTTGCCTTTGCTTGTCATCTTCATAGCCATATTGCTTTTGCTTAACAAAGTACTCTTCGGGGATTTGGAAACAGAAGAAATACGAATTTGGGGACAGAATTTAGGTATTTGGGGTCCTGTTTTGCTAATTGGAATCCAAGCTGCAGCAATGATCTTTGCGCCAATTCCAAATCTCCCCTTTGTCATTGCTAGCGGGTTAATTTGGGGTACAGGGTATGGGATCATTTATGCCTTACTAGGTCAATTGCTAGGATCAGCGCTCGCATTTGGGATATCTCGAAAATTTGGCAGGCGCTACGTCCCAACCATAATTGGGGAACACAACGCCCAAAAAGTCGATCGTTTATCAAATGAGCTAGGCCCACAACTCATTTTTTGGTGGCGTATGATGCCAATATCATTTGACTTTGCTGCATATGCTGCTGGGCTCACTACGATACCGTTCAAAATATTTATAACTTTAGCATTATTAGGTTCGATACTTCCAACATCTGTAATCGTGATCTTTGGGGATTCATTTACCCGTTCAACCCAAGCCCTATTAATATCAATCGGACTTATTATCATTTCAATTTGCATTCCACTAACAATTTTTTATATACGGTACAGAAAACGATTTGGAGGATTATCCGGGATCACGAAACGGATAACTGAATACCTTCAAGACTAAATTAATCATGGCTGTACTCGATCAGAGATAGACTTGCTAAGCTTTTGTTTACTTAAGAAATACCAAGCAATAAAAGCAGAAAGTACAGTCACGCCTGTAGAAACACCGAAGACCCAGGCAACACTCATGTACTCACCAATGAAACCAGCTACTAATGGTCCAGTTAACATACCAATAGCATAAAGTGCTTGATAAATTCCCATTGAAGTAGCCCGACTAGCTATGGGAACAGCTACCACAGCCAAAGTCATCAGCTGAACATTGATCAAGCCTCTTCCAAAACCACCAAAGGCTTGACTAACAACAAGTAAGTTTGGCTGTTCAATAAATGGAACGATTCCTACCGAACAAGCAACAACCATAAACGCTACAACAAGCAGCCATCCAAATTTTATTTTTCTAAGTAAATAAGGTACTGCGAGCGAACCAATACCAGCAAAAGTAAACATAGCAGCCGCAAGATACCCATTTTCCATATCGGACGCATTTATAGATGTCGCATAGATTGGAATAAAGGTAAATGTAGTCGCAAAAGCAACAAATTGAGCCAAGATACCCAAAAAAGAAGTCTTTAGCAATAAAGGAGTTCTTGCAACAGCTATTGCTGTTGACCACTTAAAATCATGAGCGGTCTTTTCTTCAGGTTCAGGAGAAAAAAACAAAAGCAAAGTTCCTATACAACCCGTTATCAAACCAGCATAAAAAGTTGAAACAATCCCAAAAAATTCACCTATAAATCCACCAAGAAATGTGGCCACCACAATCGAGAAGGTTGTTATTGCCATTACTCGCGACATCGCTTCACTAGTTCGCGACTCATCCCAATAAGAAACGTACAAAACACTAATTACTACCCAACCTGCGGCAGCTATGCCTGTTACTGAACGAGCAATAAACAAAGTGAGGGGCGATGGTGCTAATGCAAGGCCTAATGCACCCAATACCGATGCAAAAAATGCAATTAAGGCAAAAGGGCGTCTTCTTCCAAGTAAATCAGCACCAAACCCAATAGGAATTCGCAAAAGAACTTGGCCAATTGCGTATGATGCAACTACTAAGCCAATAATTGTGTTTGATGCACCCAACTCTGCTGCATAAATCGGCAAAAAAGGAACATAGAAGTACAAAGAAAGCCAAAACATGAAAATGGCTAGCGACAAACGGCCTGTTTGGCCCCAAGGGCTAAACATCAAACAACTACGTTGCTTCTAAACCAATCATGTAGCATCTATCCATTTATACTGCCTCTCGTCTTACAGACCCAAACAATTTAGTTATCTAAAAAGTATTAACACATCGAAATCAACAACTCATGAAATTGAAATTGTCATAGTTATACAATACCAATTTCAACATCGTCAGAGAACAACGTTTTCGGTTAAATACTTCTAAAAAGTTACGTTCTGTATTTTGACAGCCATACATTTAAACAATAACTAAATAATTATTGTTTAAATGTACCAAGATATTTTCAATATATCTTTACAATGGCCACAGATTGAAAAGAGCCTCATCTACCATCGGAGGTAGTTCTTCTGCTTTACTCCACTCTGCTTTCCAATACGCTTCACCATCTTCACTTCTTAGCCAGTCGCGAAGCAACTCTTGATCTGTTTTTTTCATTATCTCTTTCATGGAACCTCTCGAATCCGAATTTGTATACGAGGTAGACCTCTAATAAGCATCCTGCTTATCAGGCCTTCTTTCTGCATACGAGGTTAGCTGTCGGATTCGGGCGGAAGGTTGCCCTAAGAGCATTGCTCTATTCACCCCAAAATGGGTTCCCCGATGTAGTTTAAAGCTACATTCTGCATGTGGGCATGAGTTAACATGTACCACTGTTCTATGAGAATAGCATTAGTTAATCCTACGGTAAAAAACTCATTATTTACCGATTATTGGTAAATAATTTAAACATGCTTACTGGATTCACTCTCTTGGTTTAGCCAAGCGCGTGCAATCTGAAGCTGTTCAAAAGAGACTCGTTTCCCTAGTGTTTTATGCAATGGCGAGAGTGAAGAGATTGGTCGACCAGAAGCAGCATTCCGAACACGACCAAGTGTAGAAGCATCTAACCAAGGAGAAATATCCATAATCACACCCTGAACAATAAGCTTCTCTAGATATCCAACAACAACAGGGCGCAATAAACCTACGCTGTTCGAAATATCACCAAGATCTTTACCCTGATTTGCAAGTTTCATGATTTCTTTTTGGACACCCTGAACTTTAACCTTTGGAATTTCTGATTGCTGCTGCATCGATGAATCACGAGACCGCACCTTGGATTGATTAATCAATCCAAGGAACTTCTTTCCATATCTTTCAAGCTTCGTCGGTCCCACTCCTGTAATTGCCAAAAAGTCTGCTTTCGTTTTCGGACGATCACGAACCATCTGAACTAATGAGGCGTCATTGAATACAATATATGAAGGAACTGATTCAGATTCTGCAATTTCACGACGCAAGCTACGCAATTCTTCAAATAAAGGTTCATGCATTAGGGCTGTAAAATTTTTATCCGGACTAGTTTGTAGATCGAATTGTGGAGCAGTGCATGAACCACAATTCATACACATATCAGAAACATATTCTTCCCCAAAATAGCGAAGAATATGAGAACGAAGGCACTTAAAACTTTCTGCAAACTCTTGCATTGCATCGAGTTTTGCAACCGCATGGCGTCGATGTTCGTATACCGAACTCGCATTAATCACACTTTCGTCAATAAGCTTACGAATCCGAACAAAGTATCCAGTTCGTGTAATAACATCTATTTGTTCAAGAAATTGGATTGCAGCATTTAATCCAGGAACATCCTCATTCTGAAAAAGATCGTTAATGAATACAGAAGAGGTTCCATGCTCACTTAACTTTCGATAAACACGGAGTATGACTTCTATAGTCGGATGTGCCATATCTATAAAAAATTCTCTTATACGACGGTCATACGGAGCAAAAAAAAGGATACATTCAGCTGAGAGACCATCACGGCCAGCTCTACCTGCTTCCTGATAATAGGCTTCTATAGACTCTGGCATATCATGGTGAATCACCAAACGTACATCAGACTTATCTATGCCTAAGCCAAAAGCATTTGTAGCGATGATTGTAGGCAAAGAATCTCGTGCAAAAGCATCTTGGATACGAATCCGATCCTCTGCATCGAGGCCAGCATGATAACGAGCGCAACGTATCTGCTTATCTTGCAACCACTTTGTAAGTTCTTCAACATGCTTGCGAGTTGCACAATAAACAATCGCAGACTCCCCAACGTTCTTTTCTAAAAGCTCTGCAATCTGCTCTCTTTTCTGCTTCTGATTACGAACTCGAATAGTATTAAATCTCAGATTTGGACGATCAAAGGAAGAAACTAAAACTTTTGGTTCCTTCAATCCCAACCGAAGAACAATATCGTCACGCACTCTATCATCAGCAGTGGCAGTAAGTGCTACAATCTGTGGATTCCCAATACGTCTACGGATCTCCCCCAAATCATTGTATGCAGGCCTAAAATCATGTCCCCACTCACTTATACAATGTGCTTCATCAACAGCTAACAGTGCTACCTCACAACCAACTATTGCCGAAAGAAACTGTCGATTAGAAAAACGTTCGGGCGCAACATACAATAATTTAATTTCTCCCACTATTGCTCGATGCAATATTTCTGATTGTTCAGAAATACTTTGATTAGAATTTATTGATGCACTCACAATCCCCTGTCTTTCCAAGCTATCTATTTGGTCCTTCATCAAAGCAAGTAGTGGGGAAACCACTATCGTAAGACCCTCCATTAATAAGGCAGGTATCTGAAAACACAAACTCTTACCAGCCCCGGTTGGACGGACAGCAAGCGTGTCGTTGCCATTAAGAACTGAATCTATAACTTCAGATTGCCCGGGCAGAAAATCTTCATACCCAAATACTTCTTTTAAAATATCTGTGGCGTCTTGTGGTGAAGGAAAACTATTGAGCACCATGCTAATGTAGCGTAGAGGTCTAATAGGTCGAGATCCAGAAAATTTAAAACTTCTGAAGAGAAAAATGCAAACGGTAACAAACTGGTCACTACGAATAGCTCATCTCTATTCAAACGTAATGAATATATACGGCGATCGTGGAAATACGATCGCACTCCAATATCGAGCACAATTACATGGAATTCAATGTCAGATTTTGAAAATCGAAAAAGGGGAGGAATTTGAACCCCACAACTTTGATATTGTCGTAATAGGTGGAGGTCAAGATCGCGAACAAGAATATATCGCTACAGATCTAGCAAGGCATTCCCAGTCTTTAATGCAGGCAGTCGAAGATGGTCAACCAATGCTTGCAGTTTGCGGGGGATTTCAATTGTTTGGGAAAAGCTATCAAAAAGCCAATGGTCAAAAAATTACAGGACTAGGCATATTTGATATCGAAAGTATTCACCCTGGTGAGAACACGAAACGCTGTATCGGAAACGTACTATTACAAACAGATTTTGGCGAAGTGGTAGGTTTTGAAAATCATGGGGGAAGAAGTTACTTGGCTAAAACACAAAAACCCTTTGGAACAGTAATCACAGGCAATGGAAATAATAGTGAAGATAACTATGAAGGAGCTCAAACGCATAATGCTATCGGTACTTATCTACATGGGAGTCTACTTCCTAAAAATCCGAAAATCACTGATTTTATTCTTGAAACCGCTCTGCATCGTAAATACAACAAAGATATAGCCCTTCCTACTTTAAAAAACCTTATAGAAGAAGCTGCGCACAAAAATGCACGTGCACGGGCTCTAAAAAACCATTAATTTCGAAATAACCCCTAAACGACTTGGTATCGATTAGCACTCTCAGGCGTTGAGTGCTAATATTATTTATTAATATAAGTTTCGAAAGGTTTGACCAAGAGGTTACACAAATGGCAAAGCAATTATTGTTTGATGAAGATGCAAGACACTCTATGAAGCGAGGGATTGATGCCCTGGCAGATGCAGTGAAAATCACGTTAGGCCCCAAGGGGAGAAATGTTGTTTTAGATAAGAGCTTTGGGTCTCCAACTATCACGAACGATGGCGTTACAATAGCAAAAGATATTGAGCTCGAAGCGTCATTTGATAATATCGGTGCACAATTGGCAAAAGAGATTGCCTCTAAAACTAATGATATCGCGGGAGATGGAACTACAACAGCAACAGTCCTTGGCCAAGCAATCGTTCAGGAAGGCTTGAAAAATGTTGCGGCAGGTGCAAATCCTATGTCCTTAAAAAGGGGACTTGAGAAATCAGCAGCTGTAATACTAGAAGACCTAGCAAATAGTGCAATCAACATCTCAGAACGAAAAGAAATGGCTCAAGTCGCCTCTATTTCAGCAAACAATGATGCCACAATTGGGGACCTCATTGGCGAAACAATGGAAAAGGTAGGTAAGGATGGTGTTATTACAGTAGAAGAGTCAAAAGGCATTCAGACAGAAGTAGATTATGTTGATGGTATGTCCTTTGATCGAGGCTATATAAGCCCATACTTCGTAACAAATCCTGAACGTATGGAAGCAGAAATAGAAGACCCCCAAATTCTAATCACTGACAAAAAAATATCTTCTGTTCAGGAATTACTTCCTTTGCTTGAAAAGATCGTTTCTCAGACGAAAAACGTGATGATCATTGCTTCAGATGTAGATGGCGAAGCTCTTGCCACACTAGCAGTGAATAAGCTTCGAGGAACAATGAATATTTTAGCTGTAAAGGCCCCTGGATTCGGAGATCGCCAAAAGGATAACTTAGGTGACATTGCCACATTAACTGGTGGGCAAGTTATTTCCGAGGACATAGGTAGAAGTTTTGACACAGTAACACTTGAAGATCTTGGTAGTGCACGTCGAGTTATTTCAACAAAAGAAGAAACAACTTTTATTGAGGGAGCTGGTAACAAAGATGATATTGATGCTCGTATCGCTCAAGTAAGAGCGATTATGGAGGAATCTACGAGTGACTGGGATCGTGAAAAGGCACAAGAACGACTAGGAAAACTCGCTGGTAGCGTTGCTGTTATCAAAGTTGGCGCCGCAACCGAAGTAGAGTTAAAAGAAAAAAAGCATCGTGTTGAAGATGCTCTAAGTGCTACACGAGCAGCCGTTGAGGAAGGTATCGTACCAGGTGGTGGAGTTGCATTGCTAAATGCAATCCCTGCATTAGACAACCTCGAACTAGAAGGAGACGAAGCTACAGGAGTACGCATTTTGAGAAGGGCTTTAGAAGAACCACTCCGTCGTATTGCAATCAATGCTGGTGATGATGGTTCCGTTATAGTTGAAGAGGTGAAAGGCCTTAAAGCTGGCGAAGGCTATGACGCTCAGAATGGTGAGTTTGGGAATATGATTGATAAAGGGATTATTGATCCTGCAAAAGTTACCCGAGCTGCGATTGAAAATGCGGTTTCCATTGCTGCGATGGTACTTACTACAAACTGTCTAATCACTGAAAAGGATAGTCCTGCTGGTGCAGCACCAGCAATGCCTCCTGGTGCGCCACCAATGTATTAGTCATTGAAAAAATGATTGATTGATAATATAAAGGAAAGAGTCCAAATGGACTCTTTCCTTTATTATTTTTTATATGTTCTCTGAAAATGGAATGTTAATCGACATTGATGCTTTAAAAGATAGCATCCTCTCCGCAGATCTTTTTGTACTCGGGTTTCAAGGGTTTTCCAAACGGTTACTCATAGACACAAGATCAAATCACAGAGCCGAACCTTTACTAACAATTGTAGAACCCGTTAATACTGCCAACGAGCGTTATCAGTGGCTTTCAAAACACCGAGCGGACTTTAGATTACCTGAAACTTTTTTCTTTGCTGTATGGCCGCACTCAATCAAATATTTAACAGAAATAAAAATTATTGAAGTTATTTATTCCAAAATTGCTGGTCAGATGACCAACCCGGAGAAACAATTTGAAAACATACTCAATGAGCTTGAGCAACTAGAACACGAAAATCTAGTTGCTAGCATCCAAGGAACTAAAGGATGGGAAACAATCTGGCCCTAGAAATAATTATCCACCAATATGAGACATCTCAACGCGAATAAGGTCTTTCGTTGCTGCCGTCCGAATGTCAGAATATCTATCCTCTCGACTTGCCCATAACGAGGATAACTTCTGTCTAATCAACTCATCCTCTTCACTATTACGTAGTAAAGACCGGAAATCATGCCCCTTTGATCCAAACAAACAAGTAAACAATTCACCTTCAGGAGACAATCGTGCACGTGTACAATCACCACAAAAAGGCTGTGTTATTGAAGCGATTATACCAATTTCACTAGCACCATCACGATAACGATATCGCTGAGCAACTTCACCTCGATAATTAGCTTCAATAGGTTCTATAGGTAACTCAGCATCGATTTTCTCGAGAATTTCTTGTGAAGGAACTACTTTCTCCAAACCCCAAGCATTGGTGTTACCAACATCCATAAATTCAATGAATCGTACTATGTGTCCACGATCCTTGAAATAACGTGCGATAGGGATAACAGAATTCTCATTAACTCCACGTTTTACAACAACATTAATTTTTATGGGATTAAACCCTACTTGATCAGCTTCGTCAATCCCATCTAAAATTGTTTGAACATTTACCGCACTATCTGTCATTAAACGAAAAACATCCTCTTCCAGTGAATCCAAACTAACAGTTATTCTGCTAAGTCCAGCCTCATACAGAGGCAATGCAAGCCCTTTCAACAATGCCCCATTGGTAGTCAGTGTGAGATCTTTTAATCCTTTCAATCCTTCAAGATCCTTGATTAAAAGAGGCAAATCACGGCGGACTAGAGGTTCACCACCTGTTATACGAATTTTTTCGATACCGGATTCAACTGCAATTTTTGCGAAACGAGTAATTTCTTCATATGTAAGCAATTCATCTCGAGCAAGAAATTGGAAATTAGGACCAAAAACTTCACGAGGCATACAATACACACAGCGAAAATTACAACGATCTGTAACGGAAATACGCAGATCTCTCAGAGGGCGGCCTAATGTATCTAAATTGCTCATATATTTTTAGCTTCAACAGCTTTCTTCGAAATCTCTTCCTCATAAACACGTAACAAATCATCATATCTAGATAATCGTTCAGTAAGATGTATTTTCATTTCTTCCATTTTAGTCATTTTTTTCTCAATCAAAGCTATTTGATTCAAAGTAACTTCTCGGGCAATACGAACGGCAGAAGCCTTAGAAGTTGCACCTGAATGCATAGTCCAATTTTCTCGAATTTCCGTTTTCACATCTTCAGCTTCTAACATTTTTTTAATATCGCCAAGGGAGAAGCCCAACAATTCTTGAATTTCTTTAATTCTTACAATTCTTTCGATATCGCCTGAAGAATACAGACGAAAACCACCCTCAAGGCGGGTCGGCGCAGGCAACAATTCCTTTTCTTCGTAATAACGCAGTGCTCGCTTTGTTACACCCGTAACTTCAGCAGCCTTCCCAATACGCATATAATTATCAGAATCATTTTCAGGGACTAAGTTATTAGTCATATACAAAGTTTACAAAGAGAACAGATTTCGTCAACATCAACACTTTTATCACATAACAGAGCATCAATATGAAAAGATCGTAAACAAGTTGTAAATCATCTAAAATATTTTTCAAACAATGCTATCTTTTATGAACTGAAGCAAAGCTTTAGTCCACCAACAATGCACTTGTCTTACAAGTCATCAGAAATAAATGGAGTGCTCAATGCCTAGCAGCGGCTTGTCTATCGAAAATTTGACCAAGCTCTGGAACAGTGTTCTAGGACGCCTTGAAATCGAGATGAGTAAACCAACTTTTAAAACTTTTTTAGAAGCAACTAAAGCACTCTCGTTCCAAAAGAATAAACTTCAAGTAGAAGCGCCATCAATATTTATATGTGACCATTTGAATAACAGATTAAATACAACAATTACGCATGCTGTAGAATCTATCACTTCACAAAGTATAGAAATTCTTTTTATCCCCAAGGGAGATAATGCCATCAATCCAGAAGTCATAAAAACTGGGGGTTTGGTAGGAAGAATTCAAACAAAACTAACTTTCGAAAATTACATTCCTACGATCGGAAATCAACGATCACTATCAATCTGCCGAAACATAATAGATGAAGTTTCTGGAGCAATTTCACCAGTTGTTGTTCATGGCGATTCAGGTTATGGAAAAACTCATTTACTTAATGCGATTGCTAACGAAGCAATATACAGAGGGTGGGATGTCGGTGTTTTCACCGCGGAAGAATTCACAACATGCTTCATGGAAGCCGTCCGTGAATCAAAATTAGCGAATTTCCAAAATCAACTTCGCTCAAGAAAATTACTAATCATTGACAATTGCGAGGAATTAGCCGGAAAAGTAGGCACTCAAAGAGAAATACTCCATACCTTAGATGTGATCAACTCAAAAGATGGGCATTTTATCGTTGGTTGTGCAGGGCTTCTTCAAACCTTTGCTATTTCAGAAAGCTTAAAGTCGCGATTAGAAGCTGGCATAGTAGTAGAAATACAACCACCCGTGGGAGAAGAACAACGTAGTTTTATTCATGATCGATCTAAAACATTAAAAACTGCTCTACCGAATTGGGCTGTGGATCAAATCATCAAAGAAAATTTCAAGAATGTACGTGCTCTGCAAGCAATAGTTCATGGTGCCATCATTTTGGAAAGAGAACACACTTTGGGTCCAGAGCAATTAAAAGCATTGTTAGTTTCAAACATCGCAACAAAAACTAACCAGAAATCAGCAAACTTAGGACTACGCACAATAACGCAATCCTTTGGATTAACTGAGGAAGCCATCAAAGGACGAGGGCGCTCTAAACAAGAAATAAAGGCGCGCGCAGTAGCAGCCGCTAGTTTACGACGCCATGGTTCCAGCTATGGAGCCATCGCTGCATTATTAGGAGGACGAGACCGGAGCACAGTCCGAGGACTAGTACTCCACGGAGAAACCCTTGCAGCAAACGATAATACGGTAGCTGAGCTACTAATCAGATCCTAAATATAATTTAAAAATATCTATAAGACACTTTCATTCCAAGTGAAGAAATCCTGGTTATAGGCTAGGCCCTTCTCCATACACAGGTTCCTCCGCGGTAACACCCAATTCAATTAAGTTTTCTATCTCAATTGAGGACAAGCCTAATGAAGAAAAAACTTCGTGATTATGCTCGGCAAATAAAGGAGCAGAACGATAGACACTGGCAGGTGTCTTGCTAAATCTCCAGGGAAAACCCGGGAAAAGATGTGTACCAGCAACAGGATGTCTAATTGCACAAAAATAACCACGATCATTTAAGTGGTTATCACTAACAATTTCCCAATTAGGCATCACTGGTGCTGCAGTTATACCATTAGCCTGCAAAAAATTAGACGCACTAATGTGATCAATTTGTAAAGCCCACTCACGAATTGCTTCCTCAATATCTTCAATTGGGGAAACTGAATTGGTCAACAAATTAAGAACAAACACAGCTTCTTGCTTTGTACGTAATGCTATCGCAATCCAGCAATCTGCACCTGCCGTAGGAAAAACACCTTGCAAATAGAAAGCTTCTGAATTGTTTCCTTGTGGACTAGGAACAACTCCTTCACTTGTATATGTGAGGAGCTCCTGACTAAAAAAAGGAAGCACAGCTTCTAATAATGATAGGTCTATCCATTGCCCTTCTCCATCACGACGGGCAGCGTGAACAGCAGCAAGTATGCTAATTGCAGCATGATTACCAGCCGTCGGATCAGCATAGAATGATCCAGTTGTGTAATAACTTCCAGATTTATAACCAAGCACACTTGATAAACCACTAATAGCTTCAATGTTGCTTCCATACGCGCTATAGTTTCGTTCTGGACCAGTAGCACCAAAGCCTGACAATGAACACATTACTAATGCGGTATTGTACTCAGATAATACATCATAACTGAGCCCCAATTGCTTCATCACGCGAGCAGCATTATTCTCAAGAACCACATCTACTGATTCGATAAGCTTAAGAAATAAAGAACGCCCCTTAGTGGTAGCAAGATTCAGGCAGATCCCTCTTTTATTACGATTAAGCTTGTTAAAATAACCTGAACGATGATAGTGATCGGGCCAAATATCAGCAGGAACATAGGCTAAAGCCCTTGTTGCAGGTTTAGTATCTAATTCAATTTTTATAACATCAGCGCCAAGATCTCCAAAATGACGACCAGCTATCGGTCCGGCCCAATTAGCAGTTACTTCAATTACACGGAGACCTGTCAACGGACCATTACTTTTATTTGCTTCTTGTGTTTCACACTTTTTTGCAACTATCTTCTCATGAATTGGCCAAGGGAAACTATCATCAAGCATCAAATCTGTAGAAGCACCTACTGCCTCAGATGTAGATAAATGAGTGCATGGGGTTCGAGACAATTTGTAAGGTGCACCTGGAGCAGAGAAGGTTTTCCCAGCGACAGAAAGTGAACGAAACCAATCTCTTGCTAACAATTGTTCACTCTTTAAAACATCTGCCATATCATTCAGTGGCGTAACGGCAATTCGGAATTTCTGTGCCTCCTGATAGATTGCTTGTTTTGTCCGATCTTTTGCCCACTCAGTAAAAGCTTCTATTACTTCTGAATAGCGTTCTTGCCATACCTGCGGTTGCTGCCAAGTTTCATCTTCTAAAAGATCGAACCGTTCAATCAATGCAAAGAGATTAGGGTATGGAACCAAGTGAAACAGAAAAACATACCCATCAAGACAGGGAATAAAAATAGATCCTTCTCTCCCCTGTACCTTCCCTTGATGGGTCCACATAGTTGTCAACCAAGCATGATCACTAAGAATAGCCTCCTGATGAGAAAGTTCCACAAGCTGTCCTTCGCCCGTAGAGCGCGCATTATAAAAACCTGCCAAAGCAGCGAGGGCCGCATGTTGGGCAGCATGAAATTCAACTTGATAACCAGGAAGTGCAATTGGTTCCCGTTCAGGATCTCCAGAAAAAAAATGGTACCCACCCGTTGCATATTCAGTTAAAGGAGAAGCCAGCCAATCTTTTCGGGAACCACTACGACCATACGGGGTAACCGAAATAACAACAGCTAAAGAATTAATGCTTCTAATCTTTTCCTCTAGAAAATCTGCCTGAGAGCCGCGCTCACTATGGAAAACAATATCAGCATGCCTATACAATTCCTCAATTCTTCGGTCAGTTTGGTCTACTAATGGTAGAACCACACTATGCTTACCAGCATTTAGCCATGCATAGAAAGCACTCTCTTGTCCATTCGTAGAATCTAGTAATGGACGTTCCTGTCGGAGAGGATCGCCTCTAGCAGATTCAACCTTGAAGGTAGTTGCGCCCAATTCATTAAGCAAACGGGCCGCATATGAACCAGCAACCCCAGAGGAAAGCTCGACTACTACTACATCGTGAAGTGCAGATATGGACATTCCTGTAATGTATACCTAGGGTATCAAACAATGCTACTTTCTCTTAAATTTAAAAACGGAAGATTCCATAAATAAATCAAAGAAACCTATGTATAAGAAAATATACAATTATGGTACATAATCTTTTCCAGAGGTGTTATGGAGATCTATGATTTTCGAGCCCGAAGTTTTAATTGGAGACTTTATGGCGGGCATAATTCTATAGAAAAATATTTGCTCTCAGAAATTGAACGTAACAATGCCAACAATGTATTCATCATTACCTCAAGATCAATATATTTAAGCACTAAGTTAATTCAACGTATTCAAGAAACATTAGGGGGGAAATATGCAGGTGCTTATACCGCAATTCAAAAGGATTCCACTTACTCCTCAGTCCAAAAGGCCACACACGCAGCACGACAAGCTAATGCAGACTTACTAATCGCCATAGGTGGTGGCAGCGTGATAGTTGCTGCTCGCGCAGTAAACATATTTCTCTGTGAAGATAACGATCCCTTACAATTAATGACCCAGTATCCCAGTGATAAACCGGCTTATAGTCCCAGGCTTTTAAAACCAAAATTACCTACAATCAATATTCCAACTACTCCAACAAGTGCAATGAATCGGGCCGGCACAGGCCTGAAGAATGATGCGCTTGAACAACGCATGGAGTATTTCGATCCTAAAACTCGACCAATTGCCCTTTTTTTTGATGAAGAAGCGGTACTTTCAGCCCCCCTAGAACTTCTCCGGTCAACTGCTACAACAACTTTTTCAGGAGCATTAGCAAGCCTAGCTATTACTTCACCAAACCCTCTAGTAGAGGGAGATCGTCTTCAAGCTTTCTCTCTTGCTAATCAGGCATACTTAAAAATTGCTAATGGGCATGAGAACAGCACTATACGGTATGACCTTTTTACGGCTGCATTCCTTAGCAATCGTGCAGCTGATGATGGCCCCCCAAGCGGACAATATGGGCCAAGAGATCCTTCCGCCGAAAATATAAATCCATTTATTGGGAACTATTCAATTTCGACTGCTCTGCACTTGTTTCCTGGAGTCGGTCAAGGTGAAGCTACATCTGTTTTAACTGCAACCGTAGCTCGAAAAAGTGCAAACAAATCTTCGCAAGGTTCCGAAAAAATCGCCCGCCTATTAGGTGTCTGGGAGGATGATATGACTTACCAGAATGCTACATTAAAGTGTGCTGATGAGATTGAGTCTCGTTATATAAAAGCTGGCATGCCAACCCGGATACGTGATCTGCCAAATATACGACACAAAGACTTCCAACAAATAGCCCAACAGACTTTGCATAATTTTAACTACAATCAAGGAACCCGATCGAATGCAGAACAATTGCGCAGTTCACTAGAATTATTAAATTTAGCTTGGTAACACTGCTACTCAGGTACGTTAGTTACTAAGTCCACATGTTGGTCTTCAGGCGTCTCACGAAATGTAGCAATACTGCTAACTTGATCGTTTTCTCCTACATCCTTCATCACAATTACTCCTTGGGTATTACGTCCTGTTTGTCGAATTCCCTCCACCATTACACGGATGACCATCCCTTCATCAGTAGCCACAATCAATTCCTCATCAGGCTTCACCACACGACATGCAGCCACAATTCCAGTTCTCTCAGTAATATGTAAAGTTCTTACCCCTTTACCTCCACGCCGATGCCGTGGGTATTCACTTGCTATGGTTCGCTTACCCAAACCTCTCTGCGTAATAATAAGAATTTCTTGATTATCGCTAACCGCTTCTCCTGTAACAACTGCAGCACCAGATGCAAGGGTAATTCCTCGAACACCACCACTTGTTCGGCTTGCCGAACGAAGATTATCAATCGAACAGCGCACAGCATACCCATTAGTAGTGACTATTAAAACATCGCCATCACCAGTAGCAAAACGAGCCGACACAAGTTCATCCCCCTTGTCCAAACGCATTGCAATCTTGCCATTTCGTCTAACTTCAGCATATTCCCTCAAGGGGGTCTTTTTGATCTGTCCATTACGAGTAAACAACACCATGAAATCATCATCATATGAAGCACAATTCAAAATTGTTGTAACTCGCTCACCCGCCGTCATTTCAATGAGATTCGTAATGAACGAGCCACGTGATTGCTTACGAGAATCAGGAACATCAAAAGCACGCAAATGATAAACCTTTCCTTGATCAGTAAGAAATAAAATATTGTCATGTGAATCACAAACGTTTAGCAATAGAACAGCATCCTCATCTCTAACGGTTGCGCCACGCGCACCTTTTCCACCACGCCTCTGTACACGATATTCACTTAATGGTGTTCGTTTAATATAATTTCTTCTCGAAAGAGTTATCACAGAATCCTCATGTGGAACAAGGTCTTCCTCGCTAAAGGTTTCTGCCGCTGCCTCCAAAATTTCAGTTCGCCTATCATCACCATAATCCTCATCAAGCTCATCCAAATCATCACGAATCAAAAAGTCTATTTTTTTTCGGTCTTCAAGTAACCCCTCTAGATAAGCAATATTTTCAACCAATTCACGATGTTCTTCCTGTAAATTCTGTCGCTCTAATGCAGCCAATCTCCTCAATTGCATATCAAGAATTGCACGGGCTTGTAATTCAGAGAACTCAAAAGGTTGTTCTTGCAAAGTAGCTAGCGCAGCATTTGCAGAATCAGATCCTCGAATTGTAGCAATAACTTGATCGAGTAGATCTATAGCAAGTAATAATCCTTGCACAATATGCTCACGATCTTTTGCTTGACCTAACTGAAATTGTGTACGGCGTTTTATAACAACTCTTCGATGATCAAGGAAATGCTCTAATGCCGTTTTAAGCCCTACACGCCGTGGCGCACCATCAACAAGCACCATCATATTGATAGGGAAAGTAGATCGTAACCTAGTATGTTTGTAGAGAAGGTTTCGAATTTGCGCTATCGACCCCTCCCTTTTCAGATCAAGCACCATGCGCATTCCATTACGATCACTTTCATCACGAATATCAGCGATTCCTTCAATCTTCTTTGAACGCACCAGATCGGCGATTTTTTCAATTAAAACCGACTTATTCACTTGATAAGGTAGTTCCGAAATAATTAACTGCACTTGTCCTTTTGAAGACTCTTCAATCGTTGTCCTAGCTTGCAAAGTAACTTTCCCTCTCCCATCTCTATAAGCATCTTTTACCTGCTCACGATCTTTTCCAACAAGAGCAAACGCAGCAGTTGGAAAATCCGGACCTTTAACAACTTCCAAAATCTCATCTAGCGAAGTTTTTGGATTTTCAATAAGCATCTTCAATGCCTGAACAAGTTCTCTTAAATTATGTGGTGGAATGCTAGTAGCCATACCAACAGCGATTCCGGATGAACCATTCAATAATAAATTTGGTAGCCTGGAAGGTAGAATCTCAGGCGCTTGATAACGACCATCATAATTCGGTTCAAAATCGACAGTATTTTGGTCTATATCAGCAACCAACTCTTCCGCTATAGCGGCCATACGAGCTTCGGTATAGCGCATCGCTGCAGGAGGATCACCGTCAACACTACCGAAATTCCCTTGCCCATCTACAAGCGGATACCGAAGCGAAAAGTCTTGTGCAAGGCGAACCATAGCCTCGTATACAGAAGAATCTCCATGTGGGTGATAACGACCCATTACGTCACCGACAATTCCAGCTGATTTCCTATACCCAGAACCCGGACGTGCACCACCTTCAAACATGCCCCAAACAATACGGCGCTGCACAGGCTTTAAGCCATCACGAACATCCGGCAAAGCACGGGAAACTATGACACTCATTGCATAATCGAGATAACTCGAGCGCATTTCACTTTCCAAATTGAGGCTTTTTATATTAGAAGAAGGCTCTATAGTCATTGATGCTCCGGGAAAGGAAATGCTCACTCTATTATACCATTTCAGCGGTTAGTTTTTTTAAAATTACGGAAAAACAACACAACTTTTTAAAAGGCACTTTCCTCAGTCAACAGCAAAGCGTACGATCTATTTACGGAGACAATTGTGAGTAAGCAAAAAGCTGCACTAACTACGCAAATAAAAGGAATTCCACGCCTTCGAGGAACTGGGCCAAACCCTTTTGAATATGACCGTTGGGATGCCAGAACAAGAGAATTGTTGATATCTATATTTGGAGAAGAATCTGCAGAATCTAAAGCTTACGAGGAAAGCATCTCAGTATCCGGTCGCTTGACTGGTGTTCGAGGTAGCAGAGGTAATATGACGTTAAATATCCATGGACAATGGGGAATACTAGAGCGACTAGGTAGAGCTGAAACTTTATTATCTGAAATTATCAAAAAGCTGACCTGAGTACGTGCTATGCACATAGTTGTGTTCGCAAATGGTGAACAACCAACAAAATCGACTATTGAAGAATTTTCACAAGGTGCAGACCTTATTATTGCTGCTGATGGCGGAGCAAATAATGCCCTGAGTGTTGATCTGATACCTAATTTTATTATTGGTGATATGGATTCAATAACTGATTCAACAAGATCTTCAATTGAAAAAACACGAATTCTTATAGACAAAAACCCAGAAAAAACAGACCTCGAAAAAACAATCGAAGCTTGTCTCTCTAAAGGAGCAACACTGATCGATATTCTCTGCGCAGGCGGTGGCCGTGCTGATCATGCATTCGCAAATTTAAGTATTCTTACCCGGTTTGGAAAAGAAGCAAGAATACGTATAATTGACGATTTTTTTGAAATAGAGCTAGTAAATTGCAAATTACATTTAAAAGAACCACTTGGAACAGTCATTTCCCTAGTTGCATTAGGGCGATGCTTAGGCATAACCACCTCAGGCCTACGATGGAATTTGAACGAGGCCACTTTCGAATTTGGTACTCAAGGTATACATAATGAAATAGTAGACAATCTTGCAAAAATACAAGTACAAACAGGAGATTTATTACTTTTTAAAGGTCGTTGGATAGAGAAACATTCCTAACATGATAGAAATAATCAAAATCTAAAAATTTAGAGAATACGGAGAACGAATGGAGCCGGGAAAAATAACCCTAGCAGTTTCGCAAATACCAAGCTTGGACTTTGGTTCTTAGAAAATTAATATGGATATTTTTAACATTTTTTCAAAACTATTTCCAAAAACCATAAGCATAAGACGTGAGTTAGAAGTAGCAGCTAATTCAAAAATCACGTGGGAAACACTAATTGATCTACCTAGGTGGCCCAAGCGGGATAAATATATAACTCGCATCCAAGCATCATCCATCAACCCTACATCGGAATTAATATGGAAGATTGGATATTGTTATCGAGAACAAGTCTATAGAGGGCCTTTCGGTATCTTTCGACCAACTTTCAACCTCACGATTGAAGAAGTTGATGAAAAAAATCAGCGAATCATGTGGTCAGCTCGCTACTTATTAACAAAAGGAGAACATTCATGGAGCGTTCACACTGGGAAAACTAAAAAAATATCTATTTTAATTAGCGAAGAAATTTTTAGAGGACCCAGAGTATTCCTTGCTATTGGGGTTGCCCTTTTTTATTTATTTGACGTTAAAGGAATGACAGATCGCCAGCTTAGTTTTATAGCATTAGACGCAGAACAAATAAATATCACCCACTAAAAGTAGCTACTTACAAAGCCAAACTATTCGAGACTGATCCACTGAGACCTCAACTCTATTACCTTTAGCTAAATCCGAAGACAACACCTCTGCAATAGCAATCTCAGAATGGAATTGCTGGTTCCCAACATCAATTAAAGCCACCACGCCATTTGTTGAAACCTCAAGACGAACAATCACACCAATACCATCACTATTAAGAACTATATCAATCGCGTTATCTGGAACAGCAACTTTCGAAATATTTTCATCAGGCGGATTACACGAAAACACTCGTGTAAAATCTTCTACTGAAAAAACAGAATACCCTAACAATTTTGCAACTGCAGAGGAAGCTGGGTTCGCAAGCACCTCAGCCACACTTCCTTGTTGAGCAATACCACCATCCGACATGACTATTAGGCGATTTGCAAGAATAACTGCCTCTGCAACATTATGCGTAACGATTAAAGAAGCCACGTTAGACTCAGCAATTAAGTCCTTCACATCACCTGACAAACTAGGACGATCAAACTCATCAATGGCTGAAAATGGCTCATCCAAGAACACTACATCAGGTTGTACCGCAAAAACTCTTGCCAAACTAGCCCTCTGTAATTCACCACCAGACAATTGATGAGGAGAAACATTAGCAAGGTGTTGGATCCTTAATTTTCTTAACCAAAAACTTGCAATCCCCTCTCTATCTTTCAAATCTGGTCTTTTTAGTTTCAGCGCGATTTTAAGATTTTCTAGAATACTTCTATCAAGTAACAGCGGATCTTGAAAAGCAACACCAGTCATACGTCTAAAAAAAGTACGATTCGAACTTACAATTGGTTTACCAAGATAAGATATTTTACCTGTCGTAGGCTTGAGCAATAAGGATGCCACAAGTAAAAATGTTGATTTCCCAGAACCATTTGGACCTATTATCGCAACAGCTTCATTTTTTTCGAGATTAAAGGATTGAATTTGAAGAACCTCACGCCCTCCTCGTTTTACTGAAATATCAGACATTTCGATTGCCCAAGAAATATTCTTCATCTATTGCTTCCGAGCCTTACTCTGAATACTGGTCAAAGCAATAGCAACCCCTAATACAAGAATCAAAAGAACCATCCCATAAGCAAGTGCTTTCCCGAATTGACCTTGGCTAACTAGTTGGACAGTAGCTGTTGTTAAAACCCGAGTTCCATTTGCTAAATTTCCGCCTACCATCATTGCAGCCCCAACTTCAGAAATTGTAGCTCCAAATCCAGCCATAATCGCTATAAACAAACCTATCCGTACCTCATGTGCCAAAATTGGCAGCGCTTGCAAAGTAGTTGCACCCATTGAACGAATCTGTAAATGCACAGCCGGAGGTAGGCTCATAACTGCCCCCACTGTAATTGCTGTTACAAGTGGTACTGCAATCAAACATTGGCTAATTATCATTCCTAAAGGGGTATACATCAGGCCCAAAAATCCCAAAGGGCCAGTTCTCCAAAGTAAAATTGACACAATCAGACCAGCAACGACAGGTGGCATTCCCAAGCCCACATTTGCGAATGCTACAAAAGCATTTCTCCCCTTAAAAGGAGCCAACGCAAAAAGAAATCCTAAACAAATACCAAGAATTGCTGAAATTAATGTGGAAATTGCACAAATTACTGCAGTACGACCAGTAGTGGACCAGATATCGCCATCTTCACCAAGAAAAAATGAAAACATTTCACTAAATGCATTACCCAGCAAATCCACCGAAAACCCCCATCACCTAATCAAAAACTAACGGAGTAAATAATGATTCCCCATATTTCTCTACACCAAAATTGCGAATAATTATTCTTGTCGAATCAGACACCATAAAATCACGAAAAGCACTAGCACCAACATTATTGATAGCAAGTCTCTTTGGATTCAACAAAATAACACTATAGATATTCTCCATACCTTCACCTCCATTAACCAAAACAACTAATCGAGTCACCGAAGATGTAGCTAGATATGTCCCCCTATCCGCTAAGGTATAACTTCCTTTCTCACTAGCTATAGTGAGTGTTGCAGCCATCCCCTGGCCACTTGAAACATACCACTCTTCATTTTTTGGAGCTTCCGCAAAACCTGCATTTTTCCATAATCGGAGCTCGCGCATATGAGTTCCTGAATTATCACCACGACTAACAAAAGAAGCACCTACCTGGGCTATTGCATTGAAAGCTAGCTTTGCTTCCATCCCCTTTATACCCGCTATGTCATCTTCTGACCCAACAAGTACAAACCAATTCTTCATGACCGGAACTCTTTCCAATGCTAACCCAGACTCTATTAATTCCTTTTCAGCATCAGGAGCATGAATCAACAAAACATCCACATCACCACGCCTACCCATACGAATAGCAGCGCCTGAACCGACTGCAATTACCTTCACATTATATCCCGAAATTTTTTCAAACTCGGGAATCAAAATATCTATTAGGCCACTATTCTCAGTAGAAGTTGTAGTTACAATAAGCAAGTCATTATCAGCGTTATCGCAAGAAGCAGACAATACAGTACTTGTAATCAAAAAGGAACAAAGGGCAATGAACAACAATCTATTCATCAAACTGGGCATGGAAAGAGACACCAGATCCTCAACCCATTCAGCACAATATGGCTGCGCAGCATAACACTTACACTGTAAACAGGCGAGGTTCTAAAGCCAAAAATTTCTAATACTTAAACCGTCTTGCACAGCAAAAATACTTTGTACCAACTTGTTAATTAACACGACGTCCACTATCTCCCCAGTATGTATCACGCAGCTCAAATTTCTTGAGTTTTCCTGTAGCAGTTCTGGGAAGTGCTTTTGTCAATTCAACACGAGTCGGTGCTTTGAAATGCGCAAGGTTTTCTCGGCAAAACTCAATAATTTCTTCTTGACTTGGGGTTTCCCCGAACTGAGGAACAATTATGGCTAGCGGTGTTTCTCCCCATTTTTCATGCGGTATTCCTACTACTGCCGCTTCAAGTACGGCCGGATGTCTATACAAAATATCTTCAACCTCTATAGATGAGATGTTTTCGCCGCCTGAAATAATGACATCTTTAGCCCGATCAACAATATTGATATAGCCATACTGATCTATCGTTGCAAGATCACCTGTATAAAAATAGCCATCACGAACTACTTTTTTAGTTTCTTCCGGTTGCTGCCAATACCCCTTAAAAATCATATTTCCTCTTGCCGCAACTTCACCAACTGTCTCATCATCTTGTGGGACATCGTGACCACCCTCACCAATCACACGCAAGTTAACACCTAGCGCAGAATGCCCTGCCCTAGCCTTAATTCGATAAAGCTCTTCACCTTCTAAATTTAAATGCGGCTTTGGTTCAGCCATAGTTAAGATTGGTGCAGTTTCTGTCAAGCCATATAGCTGCATAAATGTCCAGCCTATTTCCTTCTCGAGGCGCTGCACAAACGTGAGTGGTGGTGGCGCACCGGCACAAGCAATTCGTGGCTTTGTCGTAATATTAAAGCTCGCATAATCTGGGTAATCTAGAAGTCGTGCCAACACCGCAGGCGCCATACAGGCAAAAGTAATTTTTTCATCTTGAACAATTTGAAAAAGATCCTTTGGTTCAGACGTACGTACAATCACGTGCTTAGCACCCATAGCAGTCAGAGCATAGACACCACCCCAGCCATTGCAATGAAACATAGGTAATGTCCACATTTCATTATCATCATGCGTAATACCTAAATGTGAAATGAAATTGTAAGCATTTATATAAAAATTACGATGGGTTAACATGACTCCTTTAGGGCGAGCCGTCGTACCGGAAGTATAGTTGATGGAAACAAGATCATTCTCATCAACCTCAGGTAAAGGTGGAGCCTGCGAAGAGGCTTCGTCTACTAGGGCATCCCAATCAAGCCAACCTATCGGAATAGGAGCATTGTTAAACGAGGCCACAATCCAGTGTTCAACACTCGGAAGATCTTTTCGTATTTCATCTAGAAGATCAGTTAAATCAGAATCAGCGAGGATAACTCGTACACCGGCATGACTAAAAGCATATTGGAAATCAGCAGAAACCAGGCGATAATTAAGAGGAACTAATACAGCCCCAATAAGGGATGTGCCATAGAATGATTCAAGAAAATGGTGACTATTTGGAGAGAGGATTCCAACACGGTCACCTTTTTGAACACCAAGACTAGTAAGTACATTTGCTAATCGAAAACATCGCTCAGCAAATTGGCTGTAGGTAAACCTTTTTGAACCATCGACAACAGCCTCTTTCCCTCCATAAAGATCACGAGCTCGATAAATAAAATCGTTTACAAGCATAGGAACTTCCATATTTCCCTCCTACATAAGCTTTCAAGTTTTCGCAATGTTATCAGCGTGTCTTATAGATTACCGCAAATATTTTTTTGTAAGTACAAAAAACGACAATCCGCTATGCTCCCAAAATGACTGCAACTATAGCAATTGCTCTGTCATTTCTATTAGGTTCTATTCCTCTCTCATGGATAATCGCAAAAGCGCGATATAACGTCGATTTACGTAGATCTGGGGATGGAAACGTAGGTGCAGGTAATTTACAACGTATTGCAGGATTAAAAATCGGGATCATTGCAATAATTGCAGATCTTGCAAAGGGTGGATTCGCAATTGGCGTAACAGTTCTTATTAATGACACATCATGGGTGATTATGATGGCTGGAGCCGCTGCAGTGCTAGGTCACATTATTCCGCCTTGGTTAGGATTTAATGGCGGAAGGGGTGCTGCTACTGCAATAGGAGTTGCTATGGGAATAATTCCTATCCCTGGAGCACTTATGCTTCTTATAGGGCTATTAATGATGCTCGTTGTTAAACGCACTTTACCTAGCATTGCAATTGCAATGCTAAGTGTTATTGTGCTTGGATTTATCTTAGATGAACCCATAAGTTATATGATTTTTCTCATTGCCTTATTCATTGCTGTCGGTATGAAAGATGCTATAGATAGATTAGGTAAAGCATGAAAAACATGCTTTACCTAATCTGCTATAGCCCACTGAACAGCTAACGAAACACTTACCATAAGAGAACCTACCTCGACAGGAAGACTATCTGAAGCAGTGTATGCTGCTTCAGATCTCGCATATTGGTTATAATTAGGAGCTTCAAATTCACTAATCCGAAGTGGCTTACCAAGTTTTACATCATGCAAAATTGCCAAGTGTTTTGCGCGATTCTTCGCATCCTTTGCAGCAAGTTCCCGAGCAAGATTTACATACTCTGTTTGGTCTCCGATATCAAAAGCCAGACCATTTAAACGAACATCATTTCCACCAATTTCGATAACAGAATCAATGATTTCACCAACTCTTTTGATTTCGCGAACTGTAACTTTCACTGAAACAGATGCAACATATCCAACAAGAGTTTGAGTATCTCGTGACCAATCATAACGGGGATAAATATTTATAGAGCTCGTAACGATATCTGCACGCACAACGCCATTTAGGACAAGTTCGTCGATCATACTTCTAGAGACTTTTCCTACTTGATTACTAGCTTGATTTACGTTTTTATCTTCAACTTCTACGCTAACAGTAAAACTAGCAATATCAGGTATAACCTTAATTTTCCCAACACCCGTGACTGTGATTCCCTGATCCCCAGAATTGTAATATGTTTCTGATCCATGGTTGGAATCGTCACACCCTACGGCGGTAAAACACGAGAAACACAATAAAATGACAAGAAAATACAGTTTCATTTTAGTATTAATGAGCAACATACAAACCTAAACCAAACATTGAGGAAGTGTACCATTACCCTCATGGCAAAAGTTAACTATCCATCAATCCGATTCATCGTCACCTCATATGGTAATCTCAAATTATCGTGGTAGATGAAATTAGAGATGAAACGGCTAGCAATAAGCCTGTGCAGGCATTTGAAGATGAACATTCAGAGGCCTCCCCCCCTGTAGACAATGCCGTCAAAATAGAAAATCTAGACGGACAAGATAATATTGTAAAAATTGCAGAGAAGGCAAAACTTACTCGAAAAATAACCCGTGAATTAATTGAAACTGTCCTTTTAGTACTCTTGGTTTTCATGACAATTAGAGTAATGGTTCATAACTACCAAGTAGAAGGCTTGTCAATGTATCCGAGTCTTGATAACGGGGAATTTCTAGTAGTAAATAGGTGGTCTTACTCTTGGATAAATCTGAGTCGGTTTTCGAAAGTTATCCCTGGTTGGGAGGTATCTCAAAACTCAAGAAAGTTTATTTTTGGAGAAATTAAGCATGGCGATATCATTGTGTTCAAAGATCCTATAGGTGGCAACAAAGAATTGATTAAACGTGTAATAGGCCTGCCAGGAGATACGTTGGAGATTGTTTCAGGTAGGGTTTATATCGATGGCTATATCTTGGAAGAAACCTACCTGAATCAATACTGGAAAGGAGATTACCCTGTAATAGCGATTCCTGATGGCTTTATATATGTCCTAGGTGATAATCGAAACAATAGCTTGGATAGCCGAAGCATCAACATTGGATTGGTTCCGATAACTAATATTGCAGGGAAAGCAATTTTTTTATATTGGCCACTAAGCACCTTTGGTCCGATTAAGGCTGAGCATGACTTACGATAAAATAGGATAGAAGAAATATGTCTAAAAATCATACTAATCAACTTGAAAGCTTAGGAGCTGTTCTCCATGGACATTTCGAACTGACCAGCGGCCTACATGCAGATACTTACATCGAAAAATTTCGGCTGTTACAACAACCAGATATAACTGAGAAATTGTGTCAAGAAATTTCCGAAAGATTTCTTGGTTTCGAAATCAACACTGTTGCTGGCCCTACTACTGGAGGAGCCATTCTATCCTTTGAGGTAGCACGTCAAATGGGGATCCGCTCACTTGTAGCTGAAAGTTCAGCACAAGGTGGTCGCGAATTCCGTAGGGGATACACTCTTGGGCCAAAAGATCGTGTCCTTATAATTGATGATGTACTTACAACAGGAGGAAGTGTTCGAGATGTTATTGATGCAGTCGAACAGGCTGGAGCAGAAGTAGTTGGCGTGGCGATACTTGTAGATCGAAGTGGCGGCTCAATAGATTTTAAAATTCCACTATATGCATGCATAACATTACAAATCGAAACATTTGATCCTGTTAAATGCCCACTCTGCCAAACAAATACCACTCTGCTTAAAACTTAACACTTTGCACTGAATCTTCGTTAGTGAACGAGTTCTAAACATCACCATTATGAAAAGCGCTCTCAAACTAACAACAGTCATAGACGCGTTGGAAATTAAGATGTCGCAGTATATTTCTTAACTCGGCAAGATTCGCTGCAATACATACGTCTCGTCACTTTTTCCGTACCTATTAGCTCTTGACCACAGATTTCAAAATGCTTGCATGGATAGTATCGAATATTTGGAGTCTCTTCTAGCTGATGCTGGATACATAGCCATATATATCCGCTAAGATTTCGTGGCTGTGCAACCGTCATAATCCTATGGCCAATCGTAGTATTCTTTGCATTAGCAGGATTCTTCCTCCCAAATCTATCCCTAGGCATATCCCACGGCCCTTCATTTTTAAAGTACGTATTCTCTTTAAGATAATGATCGATATACTCGATTACCCACTTAATCAATACGCCAAATGAAACTTGCCATGTACCGCTTGGGACATTTTTAGAAGTACCTAATCGTTTTAACTGCCCAACATCTTCGCCTTTTCGAGCAGCTACAGCAGCACCCCAGCTAGCAGAGGTTAGCATTGGGCTAGGTACTTCTAAAAATAGGCTAGCGGCGCTAGAGATATCTAGCTCACGCAAATCTAAAGCTGGACAATTCTTATATGCTGCGATTCCACCAAAACGATCTAAGACATTAACAACCCACCAGGCAATGCTAGCTTCTTCGATAAAAGAATCGATGCGATTACGACGTGGTCTAATTTTCCCTCTATTAACACCAACTTCATTCGGCAACTTAGCAGCAAAGCCGAGCTGTAAAGGACCATACGCCTTATACCAATTCGATATAAACTCTTCACGACTTCCAATAAATATCTTTCTAGAAAAAAGAGCATGATTACTAGGAATGGCTCCCGCTTGTATTTCTTCAGCCGCAGCACCTAAATTGGATTCCAGAAACTCCTCGAACCCTCGCATTAAAGTACGATGTAAGGCTGGAGTCTCTTGTGGTTTTGTTTCTTTTACGGCATCTATATGGCTTATATAGGTGTCACCTACAGTGACCCCTATTGCACGCTTCCACGACCATTCAGGGTTTATCCGAGTGACTCGCATTGGAGAATCCTAAACTATTTAAGGAAAGCAGGTTGAGTATTCATCAATCAAAACGAGTAAATCGATCTAATAAGAAATAATTTTCCTACTAAAAAACATTTTTCATATGTGATCATTAATTAAAAAGGGTACAATCGCACAAAATCACGATAGGAACCTTTTCATTGAGGCAATCTACAGCACGTAACAACCCAGGTTTTTTCTTAAAAGCCCTTTTTAAATCATCAGGTGAAGTAGAAATCGGTATAGCTAAACAAATCCAAATAATCAAAAAAAGAACCATGGCAATATTAGAACATGTAGACCTTGATGCCTTACCTTTGGAAAGTAACTGTGCTGCTACAAACCTTGATAATGTTCTATGGCGGCTTCAAAGTGCTCGCGAAAAAACATTTTACTTAATGTATCAGCTTTCAAAGAAAGATTGGGCGTATCAAGGGCAACATCCGTATAGAGGGAAAATGTCGATCTTGGATCTTGCTCGAAACCTATATCATCACGATCTTGAACACCTTTGGAAAATACGTAAATTGGCAACAGGAAAATTATGGTAAGCGTCATTCCCAAATTCCGGGTAGTACCTCCATCGACTGCACAAAAGGCAACTGATGATAAAGCAAATCATGTGCTTTTTTTTGGGACAGAACATCAACTAATTAGAGAAGCCACAACGACATGCGAATTGGGTTCGAATCAGGAAAAAAATGTGACCCGTGTTGCAGGAACATATGAGCAGCTGGAGTTACTTGAAAAAGAGTTAGCTACAAGAAATAGCAAACATGCAGCAGCCTTGCAACGCTATCTCCATCCTAAAAAAATATGGCGCTCAAAGAATCAAACTTTTGTACTTAACCAACCAACTATTATGGGAATCGTAAATCTCACAACTGATTCCTTTTCTGGTGAAGGAGTTGGGGATAATATTTCCGAAGCTATTAAGCATGCCTATTCACTCAAAACCGCAGGCGCATCAATAATTGATATAGGAGGGGAATCTGCACGTGGTAGTAGGCCAAGACTTACTATAAAAGAAGAAATTGAGTTAGTGATACCTGTCGTAAAAGCATTAGCCCAAGACGGGTTTTGTATTTCAGTTGATACATATAAAAGGGAGGTCGCACAAATCGCTATAGATGCCGGAGCAGAAATTATAAATGATATTTCAGGTCATACTGTCGGTACAGGCGCTCTCGAAGAAGCTGCCCAAGCAGGAGCAGGCTACGTTCTGAATTTTAATCAATCAGTCCCTAAACAACGAGTTATCCCCCCGCCTGAGTATGAAGATGTCATGTCCGAAACAATCGATTGGATGACCAATCGATTAGTGGATATCGAAAAAACAATGAAAAGCCTTGAATATGTTGCAATTGATCCGGGAATCGCTTTCGGAAAAAGCCATGATGACGATATTCAGATCTTTCGTCGATTAGGTGAATTAAATACTTTTGGCTTACCAATTTTACTTGCACACTCACGCAAAAATTATATTGGTAGCATCAGTGGACGTAATCCTGAGAAACGAGATTTAGAAACACACATCAGTACCGGATTAGCATACGCACAAGGAGCACGTATCTTTCGAGTACATGACGTGGCTGGAACAAAAAGAGCGCTTATGATTGCATCAGCTTTGACAACATCTGAGCCGGGAAACTTTGCGCCAAACAACACTTGGCCATGGTCAGAAAAAGCCACAGCTATGCCCGCAGTGGGAAACAACCTCGAACGAAAACCACCTCCGGGACAACGTTGGTAATAAAAAATTAGAAAAACAGGATTGCAAAAAAACATGGCTACTAAGGAACAAAGCATTGCAGAAACCTCGAAGTCTGTGAGCACATTTGGTGCTGAACTTAACACAGAAATCCTCTTGATTAGACATGGACAGCAAACGACAGCTACTGCCAAAAATATAACGGAATTCTATAAAAAAACTATAGGAGACCAAGTAGATCCTCCTCTAAGCGAACTCGGGAACAAACAAGCCGAACTAGTTGGGCAATCGCTATCAACAACTAAAATCGAAACTATATATGCAAGTCCATTAAAAAGAGCATTTAGTACAGGCGAGCAAATTGCACGACATCACAATTTGAAACCAATAGTAATAAATGACCTCAGAGAAGTTGAATTGTTTCGGGACTCACCTCAAGAATTAAGTGCTGAAGAAGTATTTGGGAAGCATACACTAGCTGCCATGCGCCAACGCATGGCAAAAGAAAATTCATGGGATGTTTTCCCGCAAAGTGAACATAGTCATGAGTTACGCCAACGCGTTGTAAATGCAATTGAAGGAATTATAATTGCGAATATAGGAAAACGAGTTGTCGTTGCAGCTCACGGAGGTGTTATTAATGCCTACTTGGGACATCTACTTAAAACTCCACTTGATATGCTTTTTCGCCCTGCTCATACATCAATCTCAATTATTCTAGCGAGTAAAGACACTCGAATAATCCGTTCACTCAATGATGTTTACCACCTAAAAACTAAAGAACAGGATTATATTAGCGGATAGAAAATTTTACGAGGCAAGCAGATGCGGGTATTGTTTCGCTGAGACGATTTATTTGGAGGGACAAATGGTTAAGCAAGATTCCTTAATAACAGAGGAGATGCAAGCAACAATCGGGGTAGAATCTGAACCTTGGACTTTAGAAATAGACAAAACTTCAGTGCGTATGTTCGCTAGGTCTGTGGGATATACCGATCCTGTTTTTTATGATGAAGAAGAAGCAAAAAAAGCTGGGTATCAAAATCTCCCTGCACCTGCAGGATATTTAGGAACTCCTATCTTCAACCCTACTCGAGCAAGTGAAGCAAGAGGTAGTCGACCTAATCCAGAACCAAGCAGACCTTTAAAACGAATGTTAAATGGTGGAACAGATGTCGAATATATGGGACAAATTTGTGCGGGTGATATTCTAACTGCAACAAACCACGTCTCATCAATTGAAGAAAGACAAGGTCGTTTGGGTGAAATGTTAATCACAACATCCAAAACCGTTTATAAAAATGAAACGGGTGAAACCGTTGCTATCGTAACAGGAACCGGAATCCGGTATTAGGAGGGAATATGTCTACAACTTGGGATACAGTTAGTGAGGGGATGGAAATCCCCTCACTTGCAAAAAAATGCAACACACAACAACTAGTTCATTGGGCAGCAGCTTCAGGAGATTTTTATCAAATCCACTACGACCATAATTTTGCAGAAGCTACAGGGCTCGAAAACATCATTGTTCACGGCGCACTAAAACACGCATTTCTGGGTCAATTGTTGCATGACTGGATTGGCAATGAAGGTTCAATTAAGAAAGTTGGTTGTTCATATAGGGGCATGGACTTTCCGGACCAAGATATCCAATGCAAAGGCATCGTCACTAGGAAGTATGAGGAAAACGGAGAAAAGTTAGTGGATTTAGAAATCTGGACTGAGAATCCTGATGGACAACGTACATCGCCAGGGGTAGCTACTGTCCAACTACCTTAAAATTGCTATCAAAATTCTCCTGTTTTCGTAGATGAAGAATCCGATTAAAATTTTTTAAGATCAGCTTCCCCCCCGACGTAGGTAATGAAGTACATCTTCAAATTGAGAATTACTAATTCTTTCAGAGTACCTAAGATAGTTAGCGATTTGTTCCAAAGTGAGAATACTCACAAGATTGATGCCTTTCCTCTGTAATGCCTCTACACCTCCCTCTTGACGGTCTACTAACGTAACTGCATCTCGTACTACCAATCCTGCTTTCGAAAGATTTAAGCTAGTTTCTAAAATGCTACCTCCACCCGTTATTAAGTCATCAATGATTAGGCAAGATTGGCCAGTAACAAAGTTACCTTCAATCTCACCTTCTTTTTCCCCAGAGGAAGAGTGGCAATAAATCATCGGAGTATTTACAAGAAGCGAAAAAGCCGTTGCCACATGTAATCCCCCAAAAGGAACCCCGACAACTAAAGTAAAGGGTCGAACTTGTGGATTCCTCATCGAAACCAAGGCTTCTAATTCCGCCCGAATAATCTCCGCACATCGTGCAAGTGCAGTAGGTCGACTAATTAATTTCCTCAAGTTTATATATATGGGTGAATTCACTGCCGTACGCCCAAGAGTAAACGATCCGAATTCGATGGCACCCAAATCCCATAACTCTTCTGCAAGCCATAAATTATTAGTAGATTTCTGCGATTCTGTCATATATTTAAGAAATGAGATGTTAATCAATTCCTATGAATATTATTCTCATTGAAAAACTTTTCAGGATAAAGTTAGCATACCAAAAATAACCCACTGGAGATCGTGATGGGAAAAGAAGAAATTGCAGCGTTGATTAAAATTCTAGAGAAAGAGAACTCACAAGGAACCAACAGCCTTGTGCTAGGAACTTGGAATATTAGTTACAACAAAACTTTGAAAGCATTTTCGTTTGATAAATGCGAGAACAATGGATACTGTGAAGAACGTCCCAGCATTATCAATAAGTCAGGTGAAGTATTAGACAAAGGGGGACCTCTATTTCAGTAGACTTAGGTTGGCAAAGGAACATCCCAAGGCAACGAACCGTCTTGAGGAACAATTATTGGCTTTATAAGACCATCTACCAAGACTACCAGTATAGAAAACCTCGTATAAAGCGACGGATCCATTCCCTTTAAAATCCAGGAAAGTTTTTCTTCATCAGCAGTCAGAGCAGAACCCACGATAATAAGTGCACTAGGAGATTTTATATTCGCCTGAATATCTCGTTGTGAGATTAACAACTTCCTCAAATTACGACGCAGTAATGATGCTTGTGTATCACTCGGCTGGATTGAGGAACCTATAACGGTTCCCAGATCGGATTCTCTCAACGGTGTCGCAGTCCATGCATCAATTGCCGGCAAAGTTCGCCCATCATCAATGTCAGGTTGAACAGCAGCATTAACAATTACTTCAATTAATTCCTCTCTCTCTGTTTCACTATGCGGTAAGCGATGCAATTCCGTAGACTCCAGTTGAAACGAACCAGGTACTCGATTCGTAAATTGTGCCCACATACTACTTAGGCCTCCAAGAACTGTTACTACAGATCCTGTAGTAGAAGTTCTCCTTAGATAAATATGCACAGGTCGCCTAATTTCCAAGCGGAGATCGGTTTCACTTAACGGCTTTGCTTCTCGAATTGCCAAAATTAATTCAGATAATCCTGGCTCCCCCTCAGGAAGTGGAGCAGCACGCGGTGGCCATAAAGCAACACTTAATTCTTCAGTATCTAATCGTGATTCGATTGACGCCCTTGCAATTTCATAATTAAAATTAGCTTCAGATGACAACGTATCCACAACGGTACATGCTAAATTCCATTGTCTACCAATCTTTACATTCGATTGAAGCACATCTCTGTTTTCAGAAAAATTCTCGTCTACGATCCTTGTGCTTCTAGCTGAAGTACGACTAAACCAGTCTAGAAAGATTCGTAATGCAGCAATCGATGGTTCTGCAGGATATTCACGATCAGATTTAGTCACTAGCGCGAAACCTATGACTCCTCAGATGATTCTGTAGCAGTAGTAGATATCGAAACATTTCCCTCGGTTGACTCAACACCTTCAACTAGTTCCGCATCAGTCTCTGAAACAGCCTCTTCAAGAACACGTGGCTGTTGAACTCCTGCAATACTCATATCTTCAGATATCAATATTTCTACACCTTCCGGGAAATCAACATCCGTGATTTTAATACTGTCTTCAAAAGTCTTTAAGCTCGAAACATCTACTTCAAATGAACTGGGTATATTGAGAGGCAAGCAACGCACCTGCACAGTCTCAAGGTGCTGCAAAAGCGTACCAGCCAAATCGGAAACAGCCGGAGCAATGCCAACAAGATTAATTGATACCGTCGTCTGAATTGGTCGATCTAGATCCACTTGGTAAAAATCAACGTGAATTGGGTCGCCAGTACCACCAGAACGTGCTAACTGCCGAACAAGGACATGTCTAGGATCAGACTCACCTTCCAGCAAAAGCTGGAACATGGATCGAATACCTACACTCAGCACTACTTTACGAAAATCCCGACTATCTATCTGAATAGCAATTGACGGCAAGCCACGCCCATAGATATTTCCAGGCAACACACCTTCTTCTCTGAGGCGTTTAACTTTCTTCCCCAGAACAGTTCTATGAACCGCCTGTATAGTTTCAGACATCCAAATCTCCTTAATTGCTTAGGGGCACCAATGTTCAGAGCAGTGAACACCGCTCCAATATCTCAAGTCTTTATTTAAACAATAAATCCTTAAGTCTATGCCGGCTTTAGCTCATTAACTTTCGCTCTTACAGCAGCTTTATCCTCAAACCAATCAACATTAATCGCAACATAAGCTTCTTCTTCTGAAGGCACATCGTCCTCAGCAAAAATAGCAGTTACCGGACAAGCGGGCTCACAGGCACCACAATCAATACACTCATCAGGCTGAATGTAAAGCATGCGGTCTTCCCCTTCATCGAAGTAAATACAATCGACGGGGCATACTTCAACACAAGATTGGTCTTGGACATCAACACATGGCGTAGTAATAATGTAAGTCATTCGTGAAATCCTTCTAGCAAAATCTACCGTTGAATACTACAACTGATATTACCTTAGGTGAAGCACAATTAGGAAATTGACCTAGAACTTGCAATAGGAGCACCACTTCGTAGATCAACAGCATAAAAACGGGAGGCCTTAATTTCAGCGATTAGTTCGCTTTCATCTTCGATATCACGCTCAAAAAATGTTGCACATTTACCAATATCAGAAATTGCATGCGAATCAGTACCAGCTGTACCTGGCAATTCCATTCGCTCACATAACTGTCTAGCAAAATCATTCTCAGCATCTGAACCTCGCCCATTTAACTCCTCTAACGCAGCACAGAATTCATATGATGGGTTTTGTGTTGCTTTTTCAAGCGATTTTTCGTACTGCTCAGCATCATCAACAACCCAAGGCATTTGCCGGCGATAAGGATGTGCAGCAATCATCACACCACTAGATGTTTCAACATATTGAGCTAGTTCTTCGGCTCTATGCATTCCAAAAACATATTTATCCAAACCAAAAGTCAAAATATGACCATCATCAGTGCTTATTTCAACACCTGCCAAAACTAAAAAGTTATGCTTTGCTCGAATTTCTTCAAGTTCACTTTTCTCCCATATGACATCATGTTCAGTAAATGCAATGCCATCAAGGCCAGCCTTCTTAGCACGTTTAATTAGGTCGTCAGGATTCAAAACACTATCATGGGATCGCGGCCATGTATGGGAATGCAGGTCAATGAGCATTGATTATCACTATAGCGGTGAGCTGAACCAGACGCCACTTTAGCTTGCTATTGGCTATTTCATGGAAACATGTTTTAGTTTGAGGGTATTGTGAAACTTGGAAATTTTTTAAAAAAAGTTAAGCCAGAATTAGAGAACGATATCTGGATAATCGTGGGCCTTGGAAATCCAGGTGAACAATATTCAAATACACGTCATAACATAGGTGCGCAAGCTCTTTCTTATTTTGCTGAGCAAAATAAGGTAAAGCTAGCGACATCAGGCAAACTATTACGCTTAGGTAGTACCTATATAGATTCCTCAGAAGTGCATCTTGTTCGTTCTCGTTCTTATGTAAATACAAGCGGAAAGGCTGTACATTCAGCACTTTCTAAAACTGGTAGCTCCATCAAACAAACTATCGTGATCTATGACGATCTTGATTTACCAATCGGAAGTCTCAGATTACGTATTGGGGGAGGCTCTGGTGGACACAACGGTATCAAAAGTCTAATTGAAGAAGTTGGATCTGATTTTATCCGGCTACGTATAGGTATAGGTAGACCCGAAAAAAATGGACAGCCTGCGTACGATCCTGAAATAATTGCCAATTACGTTCTAACTGCAGCAAAGGGATCAGAAGAAGAAATACTTGCAGCTACGATAAAACAAACCAGTACAGCAATTCAGCTAGTACTCACAGATGGGATTGAGGCAGCATCTAGGCAGTTTAATGGCCAATAGCATGATACGATTTGGCATACGAAATATACTTACCACTAATTTGGAGGATTCTTATGGGCAAAAGACTTGAAGGAAAAGTTGCAATTGTTACTGGTGCAGGACGCGGGATTGGCCGCGGCGAAGCTCTTCTATTGGCAGAAGAAGGGGCTAAAGTTGTAGTCAACGATCTTGGTGGTTCTGTAGGTGGAGAAGGTGCAGATGCACGTCCAGCTGAAGAAGTTGCTAATGAAATCAAGGCTTTAGGTGGAGAAGCTGTAGCAAATTTTGATTCAGTTGCAACTATGGAAGGCGGAGAAAACATCGTAAAAACTGCTATTGAGGCTTTTGGTGGATTGGATATTTTAATTAATAATGCAGGAATCCTCAGGGATCGAATGGTCTTTAACATGACGGAGGAGGAATGGGATCAGGTAATTGATGTACACCTAAAGGGCCATTTTACGACTACAAAATATGCAGGAATTATTTTCCGGCAACAAAGATCGGGAAGAATTGTTAACACCGGATCAAGCTCGGGGTTAGGAAATATGGGACAGGCAAACTATGCCGCAGCAAAAGAAGGGATCGTTGGATTAACCCGTACTTGTGCTCTTGATCTGGGTCGATATGGGGTAACCGTTAATGCCATCAGGCCAGCAGCAGGTACACGACTAACCCTTTCACCTGAAATGGAGCAGGCCCGTCAACGTCGACTTGCAGCACGTGGAGAAGAGGCTGAAGAAACCGAACAAACGCCTGCCGATGCTGAAGCAAGATTGGATGCGATGCGCCCTGAACTTATTGCTCCTCTAGTAGTTTACCTCTGTACAGATGCGGCACAAAACGTTAATGGTCGTGACTTTTCAGTAGGTGGCAATGAGGTTTCCTTAATGACAAAAGTCACTCGAGAGATTTCACTTATTAGAGAAGGTGGCTGGGACCTAGATGCATTGGATCGTGTGTTCCCCAATGCAATCGGTCGGTTCGTAGAAAATCCTGCGCAAATTCAATAACAAACGCAAACCAATCTTCCGTATTTGAATAATAACTATGGTTAGTGCTATCACCGTCCCTTAAAGACCGGTTCCCTTTTCTCTACAAACGCAAGTCGACCCTCTTTTATATCTTCTGTATCACGCGTAGAGCCCTGCAAAAATGTTTCGATCTCAACATGCTCATCTAAACCACGATGTAAGCCATCGTGTGCAAGTCTCTTAGCAATTTCTATGGCAACCGAAGGCCCAGAAGCGATTTCTTTTGCAAGAGATTCTGCTCGCTGTAAAAGTTCTTTCGGATCCACTACCTCACTCACTAAACCTATCTCTAGTGCATCTGCTCCGGAAACAAGATTACCGGTATACATCATTTTTAGTGCATTTTCCATACCAACAAGACGAGGAAGTAACCATGAAGTCCCAGTGTCAGGGCTAATCGCTCTCTTTACAAAAATAGAGGAGAACCTTGATCCTGTTGAAGCAACACGTATGTCACACGCAAGTGCCAAAGAAAGCCCAGCGCCTACACAGACGCCATTAACAGCAGCAATAGTAGGTTTGGTACAGTGATAAACCCACGCAGCACATAGCATACGCGTTCGAGAACGACCTGCACGACCCGTAAAAGGCCTGGGAACATCTAAATCACCCATGTACGTAAGATCAGTTCCGGAACAAAACCCTCGACCTGCACCAGTAATCAGGACGACTCGGACATCATCATTTTCATTAGCTTCAGCTATAGCTTGTTCAATTTCTGCCCATGAATTGTTAGACAATGCATTTAATTTCTCTGGCTTGTTTAACGTTAGACGGCCAATATTTCCATCAATCTCCCAAATTATATCTTTAAAAGACATAGCTACTCCTAAAAAAAATTATCATTCTACGTCAAACATAAAAAAAGCTGTCGAGATCACATGATCTCGACAGCTAAAAATATTAAAAAGTTCTCTATGTAGCATCCTCTTCCAGATTATCATCACCTATCGTTTTCCAAATCTGCCAAACAATGCTCATTGCAATAGCACCAATAGCGGGCCCTAGGATGTAAATCCAAAAATCACCCCATACATTTGCTACAACTGCAGGTCCAAATGAACGTGCGGGATTAAAAGAACCACCAGTAAGAAAAAGACCTGAAAAATGAAGTATTAACACAGTTAAGCCAATAGCTACAGGAGCGCTAACAGCAGCACGCTTACCCACTGCCACGTTATAAATAACGAAGAGCAAAATAAACGTAAGGAGAATCTCTAAGAGCAAGCCTTCTCCAACTGCCACCCCATCTGCCAAGCCATGGGCTCCAAGATTTCCCTCAAGCGAATTTGGTACAACCCACTTCACTAATAATGAACCAACAACTGCCCCCACAGCTTGTGCAACAATATACAAAACACCTCTAAACACCCCAATATGGCGTGAAAACATCATTGCCAAAGTAACCGCGGGATTAACATGCCCGCCGCTTAGTTTGGCAGTAAGGCCAACCACAACAAGTATTGCAAGTCCATGTGCTACAGCAATTACCATGAATTTACCAGCATCGTCAGCATTACTTACACTGACAACAGCACTAGTACCTAAAAGTACAAAAATGAGCGTTCCAAACAATTCTGCTAAAACAGCTCGGATATCATTTCGCGTCAAAGTCATATCCATTATTATCAAGCCTCCTACGGTCTGTTGAACTGAAAACAACTTATATTTAAATGCTTACTCTTGTCAACAATTACTTGTTAAGAATTTAAAGATGATATACCGTGCCAGTGTGTCTATAAAAAATATTCCTCTTCAGAAATGTCCACGTTGCGGACAATCAATTCCAGATATTAAAGGCGCTCGCATCGCTGTATGTCAGCGATGTGGATATAAAGATGACTGTTGTTAATGTTAGGTCAAGCCAACTTTTTCCCAACTTTTTCGACACGAAAACGGATCTTTCCAACTGGTGCAGTAACAGTAATCTCTTCACCTACTCGACGGTGCAACAATTCTTTTCCTACCGGTGACTCAATAGAAATCTTACGCAAGGAAGGATTAGCCTCATGGGCACTTACAAGAGTGTATTCATATTGCTTTTCATCATCTAGATTTGAAATACTAACTAACGATCCAAGCATGGCTGAACCATCAACCGAAACCTCTTCACTAACCACTGCATTATCCAAAATAGTAGTTAACTCAGTTATACGTCCTAAATTGAAAGCAAGTGCTTCACGAGCAGCATCCAAGGGGGCATTTTCACGAAAATCCTTATCTTCTCGAGCAAGCGCGACATCCTGACGAAGCCTTGGGGTCACAGCCTGTAAATTTTCAAGTTCTTGCTTGAGTTCATTAAGCCCTTCTGCAGTCACTTGGTTCTCCGAAGAATTAGGTTTAGCTTTAGTACGAGCAATAGCACCTCTAGGCTTTCTAGGAGCACGAATGATGTTACCCAAATTAACCTCAGTATATTTCTTCTTCTTTAAAAACTGGAACCATACTTTAAGGGCCAGTACTCGCTCTTCTGCATTCGGATCGAAACCTGTATGACCTTTCAAAATATTCTCAGTAACATAAGATTCAACACGGGATCGACTAATAGTATCTACAATTGTTTCCCCTCCAGCATAATCTATGTAGTGGCGAACAAAACGGTTACCAGTAACGTCCTTCCCATGGTCTGTTGTAAGAAAATTCTTAAAAGCTGCATTCAGCGACATTTCTATCTTTTCGGTCGTTTCAGGTACATTCGAATCGGACATTTATTAATCGTAACATCTAGTAACGCAAGAGGTTCTGAATGTCTGATTTAAATTGGGATAAACTCAAAACACTCTTTCCTGAACTAGATGAACTACCCTCATCTATAAGTAAATTACAAGCGCATGCTGAACTTTTGACAAAAAATAATACACGTGTACGTGCAGTTGCATCCACAGATAAGAATATGTTCAGACATTATGCAGAAGCCTTAGAAATGCTGAGACATGTCGACCACGAACAGTCAGGACCCATTTGCGATGTAGGTTCAGGAGGCGGGTTTCCTGGAATAATTTGGGCAATCATGAAACCAGACTGTGAGGTTCACCTAATAGAATCAAACCTTAAAAAAGCATCGTTACTTACAGAGGCAAAGGAACAAATCAATCTTGGGAATATCGAAGTGCATGCAACGCGTGCTGAAACAGTTGGGAGAGGTAAACTTCGTGAAAAATGCACACTAGTTGGAGTGAGAGCAGTTGGCAAACTCGCAACTGTTTTAGAATACACTGCACCTCTAACACAATTAGGAGGATTAATTATTGCTCCTAAAGGAACACTTGTGCAATCAGAAATAACAGCGGCCAAAGAGGCCATTGATATATTGGGTTGTGAAATTATTAGCTTACACAAAATACGCCCTGCTATAAGCAAATCAATAACTGTAGTGAAAATAAGAAAAATTCGCAGCACAACTAAAAGATTTCCGCGTCGGCCAGGATTAGCAAAAAAAAGACCAGTTCATAATACCTAAACGCTTTCTGCAATTTAGAGCTATGCTCTTGGAATGGGTGAACTACTTCAAGCGTTCCGTGTACCCCTATATCGAATAGGTAGACTATTAAAGTTTGACCAAGAAGTATTCAACGAAATCCGAGATGCAAGAAACATAAGCCTTAAGCCATCGATCATAATTATCGTAATTAGTACGTTATTAGCCGGACTTGGATCATTTTTATTCTGGGAGATATCTGGCCCTGCATCCGGTGTTTCAGGCGTATTCGTTAATACCTTCGTTTTTGGTTCATTATTTATGGCCCTCCTGTACATAGAGTGTTTACTAGTGATCTTCGTGATACTTGTGCAAGTCTTTCGAATCAATGTTGATCTACATGCACTCTTATGTGTGGGTGGTTATGCAGCTGTTCCTCTTGGGTTATCAGTTTTTATGGCTATTCCTTTCATATATCCGCTTTTTGCAATACTCCCGATATCCTTGATGTTTTTATTTCTAGTACAGGGAATCCAATCAGTTTCTAAAGAAAAAACATCAAAAGTTTTTTTCGCAACATTATTAGGTTTTGCAACAATGGTAGCTGCCCTAGGAATCATTTCAGTACTCTTTTCAAATCCTGATGCACCTATTGGAGCAGGGCAATTTGGAATTTTCCTACGGTTAAGCTAGTGATATATCTTGATCATGCAGCAACTGGTCCATTACGCACAGAAGCTTTTGAAAGTATGCAACCATTTCTAAAATCTAATTTTGGGAATCCGAGTGGACATTATGAAATCGGTAAAACAGCACAAAAAGCAGTAGACCTAGCACGAACAAGTGTTGCAGAGTGTTTGGGTGCACGTCCGCAAGAAATTCTTTTCACTAGTGGAGGAACTGAAAGCATTAATAGTGCCTTACTTGGGATTAGCCAGGCGATGCATCGTGCAGGATCCGGCAAACACATAATTACATCGTCAATTGAGCACCACGCAGGTCTCCATGCATGCTCATGGTTGGAAGAATTAGGATTCTCAGTCACTTATCTTGATTGTGACAGTTCAGGAGTTATCAGTGCCAATACCGTAAAGAAAGCATTACAACCGGACACAATTCTGGTCAGCATAATGCTTGCAAACAACGAAGTAGGCTCAACTCAACCAATTGCAGAAATATCTGAATTGCTAAAAATAACATCAACTCAACAGGGGCATAGAATTTTGCTACATACTGATGCCGTACAAGCTCCCGAATGGCTACCAGTGAATATAAATCAACTGGGTGTTGATGCCCTTAGTTTGTCTGCACATAAATTCGGTGGTCCTAAAGGTATGGGCATACTATTTCTAAAAAGAGCAACGCCATTTCGCCCACTGCTAGTAGGAGGCGGACAAGAGATGCAAAAAAGGGCTGGAACAGAAAATGTTGCAGGCATTGTCGGAACAGCAACTGCATTAAAATTCGCTAGTAAAGGAGCTGTCAGCAGGTCTAAAAGAGTTCGAAAACTACGACAACAGCTACGCGAAGGCATTGAGACAAATATTGATGGAATCCATATCAATGGAAGTGACGACAACATCCTACCAAACATATTAAATGTATCTTTTGAAGAAATAGAAAGTGATGAACTGGTGGTACGACTAGATCAAGAAGGAATTGCAACCAGTACAGGTAGTGCATGTTCGAGCGCACTCTGGGAACCATCACATGTTCTATTAGCAATGGGTGTCCCTATTAGAAGAGCGGCAGGAAGTATACGATTTAGTCTTGGAGACCACACAACAGCTCAAGACATTGAAAAAGTTCTAAAAGTGCTTCCAGAGCAAATTAAGTTAGCTAGATTAAAGCCAATAGAATCGGAAATAACCAATCGCTGAATTTAATGAAAATGATTTCCATTGGCATACTCATCGTTATGTTATTAGCACTTGCCATATTATTTGCTATAGGTTGGTATTACTCTGAAGTACTAAAAAAAGCGGCTTTTAGTACTGAACTCGTCCCAAATGAGTACAATTTGATTGTTCGGTCAATAGGCAATGGAACTATAGAATTAATCAGCGCAAACAACGACGTTGATGAATTGTCTGAAAAAGGCCACTTCAAACTTGAATGGGAAGCTGGTTCTGGCTTTACAAAGGCTATCTTACAAAACGATACAAGCCGAGTTACACGAAGCTACCAGGGGGAAACCATTCCCAAAATTGGTGAACATATACGTCTAGAGACATTTTTTTACTCAGGTACACCTAAAGATGCACTTGGAATCGATTTTGAAGAAGTAGATCTTCAATGCGAACTAGGGCTTTGTCCTGCTTGGCAAATAGGAAATAATCGTGAAAACTGGGTAATCGCGATACATGGGAAAGGTTCTAACCGTGAGGAAGCATTGCGAATAATACCAGCACTTCAGAAGGCACAAACATCCATATTAGTGATTACTTACCAGAACGATCCAGAAACAAACCCTAGCAAAAATGGTTACTACGGATTTGGGAAAGAATGGCCTGATCTTGAAATAGCAGTTCAATATGCACTCGAGCAAGGGGCCAAAAATATTATCCTTTACGGCTTTAGTATGGGTGGTGCAATAAGTCTAAGCTTCATGAGAGAGTCGCCATACGCATCATCTGTAGTTGGATTAATTTTAGATGCCCCTGTTATATCTTTCGAATCCATTGTGAATCATGGTATTGCTGAGAGGAATGTACCTCAGTTCATAGGAAAAATTGGTAAATGGGTAGCTACGCTAAGATTTAGAATCCCATGGCAATGGCTCGATTACCATAAAATAGCAACTTCCCTTGAAATACCTATTTTGATTTTTCATGGAGCAAATGACAAACTAGCACCCATCCAAGAAAGTGAAAAACTAGCATTGGAAAACCCAACATATGTAAGTCTTGTAAAAACAGATACTGTCGGGCATGCAAGAATGTGGAATCATAACCCTGCAGCTTATGAAAAAACCGTGTTGGAATTTCTACACGCCCTGCGTTAAAAATGCGTTAACTAAGTTCAAGCATTCGTTCAAGAGCAATCAGTGACCATTTACGGGTTTCTTGATCTACTAAAACTTGATTGACAATATGACCGTTCTCAAGAGATTCCAAAACCCATGCAAGGTATGCCGGATGAATTCTATACATCGTACTACAAGGACATACCACTGGATCAAGACAGAAAACATGCTTGTCTGGGTTTTGATCAGCTAACCTGTGAACCAAATTAATCTCAGTACCAACACCCCAAGTTGATCCCTTAGGAGCATTGTTCACGGCATTAATAATTTTTTCAGTAGAACCACTAGCATCAGCTGCTTGGACAACATCCCAAGCACATTCTGGATGAACAATAATATTTACATCCTTATACAAAGAACGAGCTTCCGCAATCTGCTGAACAGAGAATCGTTGATGCGTACTACAATGACCCTCCCATAAAATCACTTTCGCACGTTCTAAATCAGCACTTGTTAGTCCCCCACAATGCTTCTTCTGCTCCCAAACAACCATTTCATCTAACGAAATACCCATGCTATGTGCGGTATTACGACCAAGGTGTTGATCTGGGAAAAAGAAAACTTTTTCACCACGATTAAAGGCATATTCAAAAGTCTTCAAGGCATTTGAAGAAGTACACACAATCCCTTCATGTTCACCAACAAAAGCTTTCAAACTAGCCGCACTATTCATGTACGTAATAGGAATAACTCTGTGATCTTCCCCGAGTAAATTATTAATATCATCCCAAGCAGAAAAAACATCGATCGGACGTGCCATATCAGCCATCGAACAACCTGCAGCCATATTAGGAAGCAAAACAGATACATTAGAATTTGTTAGAATATCAGCAGATTCAGCCATAAAGTGAACGCCGCAAAACAAAACAAAATCTGCTTCTTTTTGTGCCTCAGCATGCTGAGCTAATTTAAATGAATCTCCAGTGTAATCTGCATATTTAATCACTTCATCACGCTGATAATGATGACCAAGAATTACCAAACGGTTTCCCAAATTTAACCTAGAACTTTGAATACGGAAATCAAGTTCGTCTGTTGAAAGACCCAAATAGGAGCGTGGGATATCCTGCTGCCAAGCAACGAAAGCAGATTCTTCCACTAAAGGAACCGCTTCCAATTCGTTTGTAGGACACGTTTCAGGGTCAGTGTATAGGTCTAGTAAGTCGCTAGAATCATTAATAGCAGTTGTGGATGATGTCATACATAAACCTTAATTACACTTAGTGTATCGCATACACTAAGTGTAATTTGCCAGATGATTGGCCAATTGTCAACAAATCATTCTAATTAAATAGTTAACAGATCAATTTTTAGAAAACAAGAATTGCAATACTAATTAGCTAGCAAATAGCATATCAATGCATCCATCAACGTATAAAATCCGTAGAGAAAAGGTAACTTGTTGCCTAACAGAGGCAAACTGCTGTTTATTTGTATCCTTTTCGAATTCACCAAGTATGTCACGCACATTTCTACTACCGTTTATTAGATCAAATAACTTCACGATAAGACGACTAACAGGAAGACCTTCTGGTCGATGAGGTGTCTCAATAGCGCTTCCCCAAATAAATTTTCCTCCATCCAAAATAGGTTTACGTACCAATGAAACATTTGAAGGAACTATAGGTATCACGTCGAGCATGGTAGCTATAGTTTTTTCGTCGAAATTTAACTCAGTCGAAACATCATTATTACCAACTAGCATGTCAAACTTTGCTGCTCGTTGTTCACGTATTTTTTCAAACGAACTCACTGCATCAGAAAAAACACGTGGCATCTCCCCATGGGACAAAACCGCACGCTCATATCCATAAGGAGGTTGTCCTGCAACAGCACGGACAAAAGCTAACTGCGCCGGAATATTTTGATCTGCTGTCGTTAAACGACGAGTTTCCCAGTAATAGCTTTCAGCTGTGCGATTACTTGAGTAAAAAAGCCGGGCAAGCTCACGAAAATGATCATATTGCTGGCGATAATTTTGCTCATAAACACTTGCACTGGCACGACCTAACTCTAAATCATCCAAACTTGTCGAAACATATGCAGCGGCAAGAACTGCAGACGAAAGAGCCAAGTGAACTCCCGAAGAGAAAAGTGGATCTATAAAACATGCAGCATCACCAACAAGAACATAGTTAGCCCCTGAAAAGTGTTTAGCCATGTATGACCAATCACGTACTACAAATGGACCTTTTTTTAAATCAGCATGCACTAGCAAATCTGCGGTGTATGCTGCAGATGCTAATAGCTCACGGAAATAAGTTTCTCTGCCCATATTTCGGATTTTTTCACTTCCGATAACACTGTCCACCACAACCCCCACACTTGCATCCCCTGTATGCAACGGAATTGTCCAAACCCATCCAGTCTCAATAGATTCAATAAAAATATTTGTTGAATCTGGTTCAGGAAGCCTAGCTGTTTCTGAAAAATATCCATATAAAGCAAGATTACGAAAAAATGGATCTTCTTCTCGCAAATTTTCTTGTCTTGCAATAAGACCATTCTGGCCACTCGCATCTACAAGAAATCTGGCATTTAACGTAAAAGACTCTTCTGGATTATCTCTTTCAGCAGGAAGCACTCTAGCTTCAACATATTCATCACTATCTAGGTTGATACTTAAGACCCGATGAGACTCACGTACATCAACACCATACTCTCGTGCATTCTCTAAAAGGATCTGGTCAAATCGAGACCGTACAACTTGAAACGATGAAGGGTATCTTTGACTCGCATCTCGGAAATACCAAGACCAAGGCTCTGTTTGGGATCCCCAAATCATTGTAGCTCCATATTTAGGAAGAAAGCCTTCTGCTTCAACGGCAGCAAAAGCTCCACTTTTCAACAAAATAGGAATGCTTGCAGGCAATAATGACTCACCAACATGTTCCCTTGGGAACGTTTCCGCCTCACAAAGAACAACTTTCCATCCTTGTTGTGCCAATAATGTTGCAGTGGTAGAACCTGCAGGACCACCACCAACAACTAAAATATCTGCTTCAATAGCAACCACTTAGCACCACAAAAAATAGAAGGTAGCTAATAGTATTTAAAAATACTATTAGCTACCTTGAGCCCAAGCTCGAGCATCTTCAGAAGCTACCCAATGGATAGCATTAGAAAGAAGTCGTCGAAAATCAGGGTTCTCATAAGCAACCGGACTATCACCAGCATCCATTGCAACAACTGGACTATTACCTGTACGTTTTGCCCAAACAATAAGGTTGCTCCCTTCAGGATGAGACCATCTTGCTTGTTCTTCGGCAGAGGCAAGCGGAGGCGGGTTAAAGTTCTCTTGAACCATTGAGTAATCAGTACGCATAAGAGGTAGTATGTCAGGACTTGATTCAAAGCCTGAAGTTTTAATATACATCTCATCGATGATGTCAAAACCATTATCTAAGCCTTCAAGTACAGGATGACCACTCTGTACTGGAGAAAGATGATGGTGAGCATTTCGGTCTGGCTCACCACCCCCACCACGATAACCGGAACCCGGAACAACTTCACCAAAAACCTCACCTTCAGTTAGCATGAAAGAGGTCCCACTCATATCTCTCCAACCTTCCCAGCTTGGCCATTGCACTAAGGCATGATTCATCATCACAATACCTTTGCCACTTTCTACCAAAGCTGCGATCGAAGCTTTGTAATCATCAGAGGGTAATGTAAAGCTAGCACCACCATCCGGACTTTCCGTACCCCACATATCGTAAAAAACAATCGTTTCATATGGAGCAACATTCTCCGGACGAAGCAGTACTTGTGCTGCAGGTTGCTCTACAGCTGTTGCATTTATATCTGGGTTTTCATCAAACATTGCAAAAAAAGTACTGTAGTTAAATGGATGTCCCTTATGTACTACAAGCGTTTCAATAGACACTTAAGCCTCCTTAGAGCTAATTAAGCCATTAATCGTAGATGATAAATTATCATCAGTAATTATTTTATTTGTCATTGTATCAACTTCAAATGGACTTTTAAGATCCAACTCTTTACTCATCTCACGTACAGCAGGAAGTACTTCCTCTCCCATAAGACGAAGTGAGCGCATCGAGTCATCATGATCCATAGCTCCATCACCATCCCAAAAGAAAATGCTACCTGGGCGCAAATACTCAAGAACATGCTTTACTTTTGGGATAACCGTTTTTGGAGTACCTGTAATTATGGTATATCGATCAATTTGATCATCGAACGAACCAGCTGCGGAACCTGATGCTGGCTTCTTAGCGGCTTCATGTTCCGCACCACGTCCGCGAGCAGCAGCAGCTGCATAAGAGGCTACTGTTGGTAAAAGGTTCTTTCGAGAAGTCATTCCAGGAAGGTTCTGTAGAAATGGCCGTACATTTCCTTGATTTCCTTCTAAAAAGGGATTGGATGGGCCTTCCACGTATTTTCTAGCTGCTTTTTCTGCAAGCTCTTCCGTCTCATCCACATGTACTTTAAAAAGATATGCTCGATGCTGAGTCCCAGCCTCATATCCTTCTTCAGCAGCAATCTCAGAATAATACTCGAAGGATTTCTTAGTCGGTTCAAGATCTGTAGCAAGCATGACATATGGATACCTATGGCGTGCTGTCCACTCAACAGTATTCCGACTCAATACACCTGGAATCCATATCTGTGGATGCGGATCTTGATAAGGACGTGACCACGGATTCACATATCGGTAATTATAATGCTCACCCTCCCAGCGAAAAGGGCCGGAACGAGTCCATGCCTCAAGAATAAAATCATGTGCTTCTTGAAAACGTTCCCAGTTAAAAGGAGATTGTGCATTATGAGCTACAGACTCACGTCCAGTACCGCGTACCCAGCCTGTTACTAATCTTCCCCGAGAAATCATATCGATCTCTGCCAATTCTTCAGCAAGCCAGAGAGGATCATCCCAGATTGGAAGAACATTCCCGAGAATTACTATTTTGGCACGCTTCGTTATGCGCGCAAGAATAGCGGCTTCAACATTTACAACACCTCCCATACAGAAAGGAGTCGAATGATGCTCATTCAGCATTAGCCCATCAAATCCCATTTCTTCGGCATAAACCTTCTCATCGAGATAACGATTGTAAAGATCTGCTCCTAATTTCGAGTCATAACTACTGTTAGACATAGCAAGATCAGTGATATCACGACCTGCTGCACCAAAATAACCAGATCCACGATCCTGATAAGGACGCTCTGTAAAATAGCCGACAAACATAGATGGCCTCCGTATATCAACGGATTATAGGGCTTAGAGCAGCAGCTTGGGAGAGTTAATTGTAAAAATACTAAATAGCAGCTTAAAAACTACTATTCCAAAACAGAAAGGGGCCTAACCAATTGTTGAAAAAAGCAAGCCAGGATCTTCAAGTTCAACTAAATGCCCTACATTCTTCAACACTTTAAGATTGCTGTTAGGAAAAGCTTTTTCGTATTGCTCTCCACAATTTAAAGGAACTATTAGATCGTGCTCACCCCAAATTAATAGAGTCGGCGTAGTTACCTCACTAAGGAGAGGTAACAGCCGTCGGCTAAACATATACGGCGACCAACTAATGCGAGCTGTCATCTCACGGCTATAGTCCCAAAGTTCCTTAGTCACTTTTTCTAGTTCGTCACCGAATATTTCAACGTACTTATCTGAATCATAAAAACCAGCTTGCACATATTCGTGATAGTCGATCAGCATCTGATCGACTATCTCCCCTGACGTCGGCTGAACACCAGCTGCACCAACAAGAACAAGTCGTTCGAGACGATCTTTCTCAAAGGAAGCTATCTCAGCAGCAATAAAACCACCTAATCCTAATCCAATAAGAGTAATCTCATGAAGATCTATTTTTCGCAAAAAAGCGTCTAAAATAAGAGCAAGATCCCTTGGCTCACGTGCCCAAGAAGGACGTTCTGATTGGCCATATCCAGGAAAATCCGGAACTATAACTGTGTAATTTTCTGCAAGTAAGTCATAAAAAGGTAACCATCCCAAGCTACCTGTTGAATGATGCAAAACAACAGCAGGTGATCCTGTTCCGCCCTGCAAATAACGAATACTAAGACCTGCTACTTCAGTGGTACCTTCAACATAGGATGTGGATTCAGATTTAGCCATCACGGACATGCTCCTTCACTCATATGCAGGGGAATATAACAGGCAAAGAGGAACTATGAGTTTCTTTTTTAAAAATTGACAGAATGTAAGCTCAATTGCATGCTCCCCAAATATGAATGGAACAAAATTTCTAGCAGTGCATACAGATGCACGACCCACAATGGACTTTACACAAGAACGCGAATTGATCGAGAGCGGTGGTGGCATATTAAAACTCACCCAAGCATCTAATGAAGAAGGTTTGATTTCAAATGTCAAAGATGCACATGGATTATTAGTTTTAGGTGCACAAATTACACGTCGGGTTATTGAGGCAATGCCCAAGTGCCAGGTGATCATACGTTATGGCGTAGGATTGGACACTCTAGATATTCCTGCCGCAACTGAACATGGGATTGTGGTAGCACACTTTCCAGATTTCTGTCAGCCAGAAGTAGCTAATCAAGCAATTCTGCTTTTACTTGCATGCGCAAAAAAATTAACAATGCTAGATCAAGCCGTTCGATCAGGAGTATGGAGACCAGGTCCCCTAGGCCCAATGGGAGCCATCGAAGGGGAGACTTTAGGGTTGGTCGCCTTCGGTAATATTGCACGAACGGTAGTACCTAGGGCAAAAGCATTAGGCTTAAATGTGATTGCTTGGGATCCTTATGTAGGCGAAGGAGTTTTTCGTTCGTTTGGCGTAGAACGCGTAGTAGAGATGAATGAACTCTTACATCGTTCGGACTATGTATCAATACACGCACCTCTTACAGAATCAACACGTGGACTCATAAGTGAAGAACAGTTTCGACTAATGAAACCCACTGCTTACATTATCAATACGGCACGTGGTCCCGTCATAGATGAGAATGCATTAATAACAGCACTGCACGCTAATGAAATAGCAGGAGCTGGCTTAGATGTATTCGAAATAGAACCACTATTAAGTAGTTCGCCATTAACTCAAATGGACAACGTCGTACTAATGCCACACTCAGCTTCTTACTCAGATGCTTCTTTCGCCAGTATGCAACGCCGTGTTGGAGAGACCATCCTTGGAATAATGCAGGGGCACTGGCCTGAATATGTAGCAAACTCCCATGTAATTCCAAGGGCGCAGTTGTCCAAGCAAAATTAATCGCAATAGATTTTTCTCCAAAGTAGTATCAATATAGAAAATATAGAACAAATGTTCTATATTTTCTATATTGATACTACGAAAACAATTCTACATGTCGACCTAGACGCGTTTTTTGCATCTATGGAAATACGACGAAAACCACACCTAAAGGGGATGCCAGTCATAGTTGGCACATTGGAAAACCGTGGAGTAGTCAGTACATGTAACTACGAAGCTAGAGCTTTTGGTATTCATTCAGGAATATCTACTATTCAAGCACACCAATTGTGTCCGACTGCAATCTTTCTACCTTCAGATATAGATTATTACGCAAAAGCATCAAAACAATTTCACGCTATCCTTTTACGCTATACCCCTTTGCATCAACCTTACGGATATGACGAAGCATTCCTAGATATGCGTGGGACAAAACAGCTATTTGGTACACCAGAAATGATCGCAAAATTAATTCGTAATCAAATACAGGATGAAATTGGCATCACAGCATCTATAGGAATCGCATCAAATCATGTCGTTGCAAAAATTGCCAGTAACACCGCTAAACCTAATGGAATGATATCTATACGAACAGGAGCAGAGGCTACATTTTTAGCACCATTAGCATTACGTAATTTACCAATGGTTGGTCCAAAGATGGAGCAAGTTTTAAAACGTCTAGGCTTAAAAACGATAGGCGACTTAGCAAACTTTCCCCGTGACTTATTAATTGAACGACTTGGAAAAACAGGAGGTGTTCTTCACAATCGAGCACAAGGGATTGACCTAAATCCAATTTTCCCGAAAAGAAAAAAAATGAAAACTATTAGTCGGGAAACTACATTTAATCTAGATGAAGCATCTAGATTAAAATTGCGAGCCACAATACGTTCACAATCAGAAAAAATTTCTCGAGATTTATCTAATCATCAACAAGGCGGACGCACTATAACCATAAAAATTAGATCTGCACCATTTAAAACATCATTACGTTCAACAACTAGTAATGAGCAATTCACCAATTCTGATCAAATATTTGATCGTGCAACCAAATTGTTTGAGAATCTCTGGGCAGAATGTAGTTATAAGCCATTGCGACTTATTGGTATTGGAATAACAAATCTCTCACCTGTAGCTCAACAGCTACAATTCGGTGAACAACGGTCAAATCTGGAATCAAACGTAAGTAAACTACGACAGCGTTATGGCGACAGGATTATCATACGCGCATCAGAACTAGGTGACTCCCATAAAAAATGATTGCTGGTTATAAAAAAAGAAAACCTACAGTTCCTCACGAGGATCCGTAAAAGTAACACCTGAATCGTATAGAGCACGTAAACCATCAACTGAAAAATTAGGCGACTTGCAATAGTCAATAATAACTCTCTCACGATCCTCCACAACTTGTGCTGCTTCAGCAACTTGTACTGCAATAGCTTCGGGAATACGCACACATCCATGTTGATCAGCATGCAAAAGATCACCCGGTTTGATCGTAAGCCCACCAACCGTGACTGGGATACCAATTTCTACTTGGTGAACATAGGCATGCGAAACAAGTATTTCCTTAGACAAAAATTGAAATCCAATCTCTTTCACTTCGTCTAAATCACGCACTCCTCCATTTGTAATAACTCCCAAACATCCCATAGCATGATGTACATTCCCATTAACTTCACCCCAAAAAGACCCACGAGGAGGATCGTCAAGGTCTTGAATCACAACAATACGTGGCCCAGAAATAGATTGGATATGACTCCACCACTCATCACGTGTTGCTCTCACCTCGAGATCATCTTTAGGTGGAATCGATGAACGGATAGTGCAGGTTACCGCATACCCAACTATTGGTTGTAATTCAGGAAAACGACAAACAATATCACTACTCATAAAGCCACTATTACGAGACTGAACATTAAAAGTCTCTATCGCATTAGAAATAGCAGGAGAGGGCCATATAGCAAGCGATTCCAATTGTTCACTATTCAAAATATCTGACATTTCACACTCCATAGGTCAAACAAAGTATTCAAAAAATATTTGATTACAATCATTATAATCCAATACGATTTTCTATTTCAGTAGTTAAATCAAGACCTTTCACAGAATTTTTAGAAAGTCGGCCTACAGCAAAAGCATGCAAGGTCTCAATAAGAAGAGCACGCTCCCGAACGACTCCAAGTTCTCGAATCTGATCATATAAAGGATGACTTTCAATTTGTTCACGAGTAGGCGACTTGGGAAGGGTTATAGCTGAATCAGATGGTATTTCAAATCGGCAAAATGTCATCACCGGTCCCCGATCGACTTGTTCAGTTACAAAATGATACATGCAACCTGATTCTTTTGAATTCATTGCAAGTAAATCTCCTATAACTTCCTGGTAAGTTCCTTTGGGGCCATCTGGAAGAGCTGGATGATCATTTAAAAGGGGAAATCGGGCAAGCAATGAATCAGTAATAATCAGCATATATCCAAAAAGCACAGCTATTGTGAAATCATACTTTGCCAAACAATCACCCACTTGCTTATCAAAGGCTCGGCGCCATTTAGGAAGTGGTCCACCTGAAGCTGAGCGACTGCCACCAGACAATCTCCGAAATTGGACGGATGAAATTGTTTCAAGGGGTATCCCACTCTCCTCAACTAGGGACAACAGTTGATCTGTAGACTCAGACTCACCACGCACACGATTACAAAACACAACCGATATTTGAATGGGTAATCCCTTTTCAATCTCATTTAACAGGTAAGCCAACGCGTCGTAAGAACCTGGCCCTCGACCAGTAGTTAACCAAGCAATCTTAAATGGCGGATCAGGAATCAAATTCTTCATTTTCAGCTAAATGCACTTGAATTTCAGAAATTTGCACTTTTGCATCATCTAGTCGCGAACGCAGCTCTGCTATAGTTGCAACACCTTGCTTATAGGATTCGATAGCCTCCTCTAAGGGCATATTTCCTTTCTCCAATTTAGAAACTTGCACTTCAATGTCTTTCAATATTTTTTCAAACGACCGTTCTTCTGACATAAGTTAAATAACCTTTACAGGGAAAGTTCCATCCTGAACAGAAACTTCCAGTAGCTCATTAGATTCGACATCATCAATTTGATTAACAACAAATTGTTTTCCATTAATTCTTTTTTCAACAATTGAAAAACCACGCGCAATTGTTGCTTTAGGATCGAGAACATTTAGATGAACTTCTTGGGTATCACAAGCAGTATTCAATTTATTCATTCTTTCCGAAATATTGTCATCCAGCCGTACAACTAATGCTTCTATACCCGTTAAATATTCAACAACGGTAGGAGTCATAACTTTAAAGCGGTACACCAAATTTTCAAAATTCAAATATTCACGCCCTAAGGCAGCATGCAAATTGAATCCCATCATTCTCCCATAATCGTTAACAGTTTCTAAAATATCATGCATGTCAGGAGTAGTACGCTGCGCTGCAGCGCTAGGTGTAGGTGCACTAACATCAGCAACGAGATCTGCAAGAGTTAGATCTGTATCGTGTCCAATACCACTTATGATTGGAACTTTTGATGAAAAAATAGCACGAACAACTACTTCATCATTGAAAGCAGCGAGATCTTCACTCGATCCACCTCCACGAGCAAGAATAATCACTTCAATATCTGGAAGCAGAGAAATCTTAGAAAGAGCTTCAACTATACTTGAGGGAGCAGTTTCCCCTTGGACTGTGGCAGGCGCTAGTGTAATAGTCGCAAGTGGCCATCGATGATTAATAACATTTTTCACATCATGCAGTGCTGCACCGGATTGTGATGTAACCAAACCTATACGTTCAGGATATATAGGTAGCTTTCTCTTTCGGGAAGGATCGAATAACCCCTCCCCCTCTAATCGAGCACGCAACTGCTCAAACCTAGCAGCCTCAAGACCAATACCTTCCGGCCGTACAAAATCACAGACAAATTGAAGATCGCCACGTGCTGGATAAAAATCCACATGTCCATGCGCAAGAACACGATCTCCGTTATCGAAGGATGCTTCCTTTACATCTCCACGCCAGATAACGCTCCGAATAGCAGCTTCTCCATCAGCTAAGGAGAAAAAACGATGGCCAGAACTATGGGGGCGGAAATTCGTAATTTCACCCAGTACCCAAATGTTGGCAAGCAATTCCTCTGAGCGGACAATCCGTCGTATCAAAGAATTTAAAGCATCAACTGATAAAGGTTCCATATCCACCCTTATGCCCTTTCTACATATTCACCAGAATCAGTATTCACACGAATATCATCACCCTCATTGATAAAAAGTGGTACGTTCACAACGGTACCTGTATCAAGTGTTGCCGGTTTAAGTGCCCCCTGAGCAGTATCTCCCTTATGTCCTGGATCTGTTTGCTTTACAGTAAGTGTAACTACATTCGGTAGTTCAATGGCTATGACTTCCTCTCCATACAAAACAACATTACATTTTGTATTTTCTCGGAGAAAACGCACAGCTTCGCCAACCTTTTCACTATTCACTGGAATCTGATCGTATGTCTCAGTATTCATAAAATAAAACAGCTCATCATCTGGATAAAGATATTCCATTTCACGGCGTTCAACCTGAGCTTTTTCAAATTTTGAGCCAGACTGAACTGTATGTTCAATAGTGGCTCCCGATCTAATATCACGAAGTTTCATACGCACTTGCGCGGAGCCCCGACCCATTTTTATATGAGAAAACTCCAGTACTGAATATGGTTTCCCATCAAGCTCAATTGTAGTCCCTTTACGAATATCTCCAGCTGCAATCATCATTATAAGCCTCCAGTATTTGGGGAAATTTTAGACGGTAAATCACTAAGTACATGAGCACGGCCATCTTTAATATGAACGATATCCTCAATACGAACACCACCCCATCCCTTTATATAGATCCCTGGTTCTATAGTAAAAACCATTCCTTCTTCCAAAACATCCTCTGAGGAAGGACCTAAATATGGTGGGTAATCGTGGACATCAAGTCCTACTCCATGACCTAAACCATGAGTAAAATATTCACTATAACCAGCTTTTTCAATACATTGTGCTGCAAAGTTATGAACCTGCGCGCCAGTCATACCTTCTTCCAATGAAGTAATCGCAGCATGTTGAGCATTCTGGACAATCTCATACAATTCTTGAAACTTTTCGGATGAATCACTTTTACCACCTAGGATAAAACTTCTTGTAAGATCACTACAATACCCGTCCTTCAAAACTCCCCAATCAACAATAACAGGATCACCCTCTCCAATAGAACGATTACTTAAAGGTGCATGTGGCATTGCAGCATTCGGACCCGATGCAACAATAGGCTCAAAAGAAAAATCATCACCACCAAAAGTATTCACAGCACTTTGTAAAGAATCTGCAAAATTACGTTCTGTCATACCAATAGAAAATGAATTGCAGGCAGATACAAATGCCTTTTCTGCTATCTCAATCGCTTGCTTAATTTTTTTAATTTCTTCTGCATCTTTAAGAGAACGCACTGTTTCAACAAGAGAGATCATAGGTAAAATCGTTGGTTTTTTGACATCATCAAGAGACGATATTATGTCTTGTACATCAATGTACTCACTAACAGCAACATCCTTAGCAGAGATAGCGATTTGCTTACCCTCAAGGTTCGCTAAATTTAATAAAACTGGAAACCATTTCTCTCGTGGGCCAGATATTTCACAAAGAGTGAAGTCACTTTCTGAAATTTGCACACTCGCCTGCTCCCCATATCGACTATCTACTGCCAGCAGAGCAGTATCAGCTCCTATAAGAAGTATCCCAGAAGAACCTGTAAAACCAGTTAAATAACGTCGGTTCGAGGAATATCGATGCGTAACATCCTCTACAGGACTAGAAATGTAAATGCCATCAACGCCTTTTTTACTTAGCAAAGCTCTCAGATGCTTTAATCTTTCAGGAAAGTTCTCAGACATTCTTATGACGCTATCAAAATGATAACTACCCCTCAACACTATCTAGTAATAAATTAATAGCTTTTATATATCCTTCAGGCCCTAGCCCGGTCACCTGATCAATGCAGACATCTGCAATCAGAGATAGTCTTCTAAAATTCTCACGCGTATAGATATCAGAAAGATGTACTTCAATTACAGGTATTTCAATTGACTCAATTGCGTCACGTAATACAACAGATGTATGAGTTAATCCACCTGGATTAATTAAAACACCAATTGCAAGTTTTCTATTCTCATGTAAGAAATCGATCAGTTTCCCCTCATGATTGCTCTGAAAAGCTTTTACCGTTACGCCTCTTTTTTCAGCTTCCTTAGCAACATTAGACTCGATTACAGAAAGAGAAGTAGTGCCATAAATCTCAGGGCTTCGCTCCCCAAGTAAATTAAGATTCGGTCCATTAACTAATAGAACTGTTCGATTTTTTTTCTTCATTCTGAAGCCTGTACAAAACGTCGTGAGCGCTCAACTGCCTGCTTTCCAAAATTACTCCATGAGTCAGCAGATTGTTTAGCCTGACGCGTTTGACTAACATGCGTATAGATCTGCGTGGTATTGGCAGAATTGTGACCAAGCAATTCTTGAACAGTTCGTATATCAGCTCCCCCATCGAGCAAATGTGTTGCAAAAGAATGCCTTAAAAGATGAGGATGTACATCAAAAGGGATGCCTGCCTTTTCAGCACAAGATTTTACAGCCCCTTGGATATATCTAGAAGACAAACGACCCCCAAAACGATTAAGGAAAAGTGCTTCTGGTATTTCCTTTTGTTTATCCAGAAGTCGCGGACGAGCGCCTTGCAAATACTTTTGAAGCGCGTCCCACGCATTTGAACCAAAAAGAACTACGCGCTCCTTCTTACCTTTTCCAAATACTCGAGCAGAAAAACTAGGTAAATCAAGATTTTCAAGATTCAAAGCTACTAACTCCGAAAGACGCATACCTGCACTATACAATAGCTCTAATATTGCACGATCACGTAATCCTTGAGGTGTATTTAAATCAGGTATGGCAAGCAAATCTTCGATCTGATTAATCTCAAGAACCTTAGGTAAGCGACGTGGAATCCGTGGAGGAACAATGCCATATAACAGATCCCGCTCTGTAACACCTTCACTGTGGAGGAATCTATAAAACGCATGAATAGTTGTAAGAATCCGAGAAACAGATGCTCGAGCAATATCACGCTCATTTAGAAAAGCAAGATAGGTACGGAAAATTGCACGTGTCATTAACAGAGGATCAACACTAGTGCTATCACACCAACAAATAAAAGCATTTATGTCACTTTTATAATTTCTGAGTGTATAGGGGGATCGTTGACTCGACACAGATATATGCTCTAGATATGTATTCACCCATGGGAAGGTTTGCGGATCGCTCATAGCAAAACAACCCTATACCAAGCAGTCATATATAAAGCATCAGTTATCATCAGCATACGAGCGACCCCTCAACGCCTCAGGAATTGTCGCTCAATCTTTTCTATCTCAATTTGAACAAGAGTTGGACGGCCATGGGGGCATGATCTTGGCGAAAAAGTTTCCCCAAGATCAATTATTAATCGTTCCATCTCAGGTAAACTGAGCTTTTTTCCGGCACGGACGCTACTGTGGCATGCCACAGTAGCTAAAGCCCTATCAAAAGGATCGCCCAAACGCTGCTCACTTGATAGTTTCTCAAACAGGTCATAAATACTTGCTGCTGGATCACTAAAATCCAATTCAGGTGGCACAGCGCGCACAATACAAGCATTACCCCCAAACGACTCAATATCGAATCCAAGCATTTTAAGATTAGTCGATTGCTCTTCAAAAATCTCCGCATGCAAAGGTTTCAAATTAACAACAACTGGGTCAAATAGAGACTGAGAAACAGGTGATTTAGCACTAGCTAAAAGAGATTCATACCTAACTCGTTCATGAGCTGCATGTTGATCAAGTAGAAATAGACCATCAGGACCTTCCGTCAAAATATAAGTTGTAGCCAACTGTCCAATAACCCGCAACAACGGTAGCAAGTCACGCTGACTAATACTTTTCCCCTGAACAGCTGGAACATTGCCACCAATATCCTGAGGAAACATCATATTCGAGTTCTTAGATGAAGTTAGTCGTTGGCGAAGTGAACGATTAACTTCATCTCTTTCCGTATCATCAATTGAAAAGGAAACTGGAAGAACATTAGCTAAAGTATCTTGAAGAGCATGGAAAACCAGCCTAGCAATTTCTTGTTCAGATCGTAAACGAACCTCTGCCTTTGCGGGATGAACATTTACATCGACCTCTTCATTCGGAATCGCAAGACTAAGCATTACTATTGGAAATCGACCTCTCGGCATTTGTGACTGATAAGCCTCTGCAACAGCAAAACGTAATCTTGGACTTTGTACCCATCGGCCATTTATAAAAATTGATATCCCAGATCTGTTAGCACGATGCATTGATGGTGAACCAGCAAGGCCAGAAATATTTAAACCACCCTCTTGCAAAGAAATCGGTAACATTTTCTCACCTTTTTCTACACCATAGATTGCAGAAAAAGCATTTCTTGACACACCATCTCCACTAGTATGAATCTCTCGGTTACCATTTTTGAAGGAGAATGCTATTGCGGGATATGCTAGTGCGTAGTGAGATACAAGCGCAGTAATCTGTCGCCCTTCACCTGATGCAGATCCGAGAAATTTCTTTCTCGCAGGAAGGTGTTCAAAAAGATTTTTAACTACTAAAGTCGTTCCCTCCGCGGTAGAAACTTTAGCAATATCCAAAAGCTCTCCCCCAACAAAGTGTGCGGAAATACCAACTGATTGTCCTTCAGGGCACGAAATAATCTCAACTTCAGAAGCAGCAGCAATAGCCGGAAGAGCTTCACCACGAAAACCAAGAGTACTAATAGTTCTTAAATCAGAAGACGTAACAATTTTACTAGTAGCATGACGTTGAAATGCGAGTTCAATTTGCTCAGATTCAATTCCACAACCATTATCCGTAATTCGGATTTCCGAAAGACCACCGGCATCAATTGTGATTGAAATACGACTAGATCCGGCATCAATTGAGTTATCAATTACTTCACGAACAACAGAAGCTGGTCGTTCAATAACCTCACCAGCAGCTATCCTAGCAGCTACATCGCGATCTAATACATGTATTTCCGGATTCATCTCTCCAGCTCTTTTTTACGAACTTTCTGATGAAAGTCACTCAGCAGGTTAAGTGCATCAAGTGGCGTCAGCACATCAATATCCAAAGCACTAATTTCCTCTTCCAGCTCCGATTGAAAATTGCTCTGAAGTTCCAAATCACCAAGTTCAGTTCGAAACAATTCAGACTGAACTTGATAATCCTTTGGTGATTTTTCGAGCTGAACAAGAAGTGTTTCTGCACGACTAATCACAGAATTTGGTAAACCGGCTAATCGAGCAACATGAACGCCGTAAGACTGATCACTAGGCCCTGGTTGGATACGGTGCTCAAACACAACCTCCTCGCCATCTCCTTGGACTGAAACATGTGCGTTCTCTGCGGAAATAAGCTCATCAGCCACCACTGTAAGTTCATGGTAATGGGTTGCAAAAAGCGTAATAGGCGAACCTCCAAGGCGCTCATTCAATGACTCTAAAACTGCATGAGCTATTGCAAGACCATCAAATGTACTTGTACCCCGACCTACCTCATCTAAGATCACCAATGAATCCGGGGTTGATTGATGTAAAATTTGAGCAGTTTCAAGCATTTCCACCATAAAAGTTGATTGTCCTGCAGCTAAATCATCTTGCGCTCCAATTCGAGTAAAAATACGATCAAAAAAAGGTAACGTTGCTTGCTTAGCTGGGACAAACGAACCTATTTGAGCCATTAATACAATCAAGGCAACTTGCCGTAAATATGTTGATTTCCCACTCATATTTGGACCGGTTAAAACCAAAATACGTTTTTGACCTACAAAAAAACAATCATTTGCCACAAAAGAACCACTAGGTTGTGTAACTTCTACGATTGGATGACGACCGGTGGTAATCATAAGATCTGCATTTTGAACACATCTGGGCCTCACATAGTCCTTCAATACCGCCACCTCTCCAAGAGCTAATACAACATCAATAGTTGCAAGTGTTTCACTTATGCCTTGCAGCTCCTCCAGTGATCCCTGCAAATGATTTATCAATTCTTCAAAAATTTCCTTTTCTCGAGAAACTAAACTGTCAAGTGCAGTAACGAGTCTTACTTCATGACGTTTCAACTCTTCAGTAACATACCTCTCACCTCCAACAAGTGTTTGTCGACGCTGGAAATTTTCTGGTACTTTTTCGATGTTTGCTGTTGACACCTCCAAGTAATATCCAAAATTTTTATTTTGACCCACTTTAAGGCTCTTTATCCCTGTTCTTTCTTGTTCCCTTGCTTCAAGGCTGGCCAAAAAGCTACGCGCTTCGTTTACATCGAAGCGCAACACATCTAATTCAGAATTATATCCACTAGCTATAACACCACCATCTTCAAAGCCGGAAGGAGGATCTAGAACAAGGATATCTTGTAGCGTGGCCAGCATAAAAAGCCCACTTTCTAAAGAAGACATCGCATCACGGAATAATAAAGGTACTGAAGAACCCTCTAAATAAGGAATCATCTTAGAGGCAATTAAAAGTCCTTTGCGAAGAGAATTGAGATCTCGTGGCGAAACGGATCTAGTACCAATACGCCCACAAATACGAGAGAGATCATCAACTTGCTTTAAAAGGTTTATCAGCTGCGCACGTTTAATCTGGTTAATAAAGCACCACTCAACAGCATCATGCCGTTCAGATAACAATTCAGGTTCTCTTAATGGTCGCATTAACCACTGCCTCAAAAGCCTAGCCCCCATAGCAGTAGAAGTTTGATTTAAAACACCAAAAAGAGAATGCTTTCCATCCTTAGGTAATACATCTAAATTGGCAAGCGTCCTATGATCTATATTTAGTACTGTTGAACTGGAAAGTGGCCTTAAGCGCTGCAAAGCACCCAAAGCAGCAGGGTAAACTTCTTCGAGATATCGAATTAATTGTGCTAATGCAATAGTCACAGCACTGTTTTCGCCAAAAGTTTTTTGTGCAATCTCTCCAAACTGCGTATGTACAATTTTTTGTGCGATTGAAAAATGCATAGCTGGCCTAACTACAACTACAGAATCAGCACTAGTTGGAACAATTGATACGTCTTCAACAAGGAGTTCGGCAGGAACAAAAGAATCTATTTCGACCATTGATTGATTAACATCACTAAATCGAATTTCTCCAGTCGCTATATCTGCTACTACAAAACCAATAATATCTTCATATTCAACTAAAACAGCCAAATAGGAAGGACTGTCACGCATCAAAACTGCTTCGTTGGTAATGGTTCCTGCAGTAACAATTCTCACTACATCACGGGGAACAAGGCCCTTAGATGTGCTTGGATCAGCCATTTGTTCACAAATCGCAACACGATAACCAAGCTCGACAAGTCTACCGACATGACGCTCCATACTATGATGTGGAACACCAGCTAATGGCACACGAATACCTTTACCCATAGGCTTAGACGTAAGAACAATTCCTAAAGCCTTTGAAACTAGCTTGGCATCCTCATCAAAAGTTTCATAAAAATCACCTAGTCTAAAAAACAAAATTGAATCCGGATGCTTTCCTTTTAACTCAAGATATTGCAGACGGATTGGAGTAGACACGCTGAAAGTATAGTGCGATAAGTTACTCGCAAGGAAACCAACCAATTACTGGGTAGAAAAACTGTTACTTCGAAAACTTTCAAAAGTACTTTTGGAAAAATCCTAGGAATTGTAAGCGATAACGATGTTTTGCAATCCAATTGTAAATCATTTCCAAAACTATTCGTATAGGCCAAAAGTTCAAAACACTAACAATACGGTAATAGCCAAGATAATCCAAACTAGCAATCACAGCAGAAAAACCGTAAACCTTTTGCTTATTAGATGTTTCTATTTCCAAAATTCGCTCACAGGCAGCTGTAGTAATTGGCAAATTATCCAACTTAAACAGATTCCTCCGATCATGCTTTACTAAACGTGTCATTGTAAAAGAACAAAGAACGCACTCTGCATCATAACGAAGTACAACATGGTCCGAATTACTGAACAATAAGTGGGATTTCAAAACGATCAATCACCTCTACCGCGCGAGGAGCAACTTCCCGGCAAGCATCACATTTAATACAAGCATCATCAATAATTTTCCATCTACCATTATTCTCAACAATGGCATCGGTCGGACATAAATCACTTGCGATCTCTAGTTCTGAAGCTGTCGGATCCGTAATTACATATCTGATTAATCCAGGAAGAGATCTAGTTGGATCACGCTGTTCATTAATTAATACTTCAAACTCATCACGAAAATAAATCAAGGCTAACTTAACTGATGTAGGAGCAAACTGACCATGTAGACAATTAGACCACCGCAAAGCCTGAATAAGATCATTTAATTTTTCATAATCTGCAGCACGTCCACCACCTTGCCCAATTCTCCGAAGAATCTCCAGGGCTCGCTGTGTACCTTGAAAACATGTCGTACATCTACCACATGATTCATCTTCACAAAAATCAAGGAAATACGTACAGAGATCAAGCACACTAGTAGATTGATCAAAGAAAACTATTCCACCTGACCCCAAAAACATACCTCGCTCCCGAAATGGCGCTAATGCGAGTGGTAAGTCAACTTCTGCTGCAGGCAATAATCCAGAAAGAGGTCCGCCAGGCTGATACCCCTTAAGTTCTGCATCACCCCGAAGGCCGCCGCCATAATGCTCCATCAACTCTCTAACACTTATGCCAAACGGTACCTCAACACAACATGCCTGATTAACAGCTCCGGAAATGGTAAACATTTTGGTTCCCTTTTCCTCAGCATCACTTACAGAAGACCACCATTCAGAGCCATTTCTAAAAATTAAAGGAGCATTAGCATAGGTTTCAACATTATTAACATTTGAAGGTTTATTCCATAGACCTGCCTGTGCTGGGAATGGTGGTCGTATACGAGGCATTCCCCGATAGCCATCAATACTACTCATGAGGCCTGTCTCTTCACCACATACATAGGAACCTGCACCTGCAAAAACGACCAGATCAAATGGACGACCTTCTCCAAGCGCATCGGGACCCAACAAACCAACATCTCGGGCTTGATCTACCGCCCTTTGCATACGTCTAATAGCCAATGGATACTCATGCCTTATATATATATAGCCTTCCAACGCACTCGTCGCTAAAGCTGCAATCAACATTCCTTCAACAACAAGATGAGGGTCGCCTTCTAAAAGAATTCGATTGACCCAAGCACCGGGATCCCCTTCATCTGCATTACAAACTAAATACCTAGGATCAGCAGTAGCAGTACGTAAAAAATCCCATTTTCTACCAGCTGGAAAACCGCCACCACCTCGCCCGCCTAGTCCTGAATTCAACATCTCTTCAATAATTTGTTCATCTGTTTGCCCTAAAGCTTTTGCAAAGCCTTCATATCCACCCAACGCCAAGTAATGATTAATATCTTCAGGATCTATACGTCCACTCCTTTCCATAAGTCGACGTATTTGACCTTGCATAAATGGATGCTCTTCCAAAAATCCAATCTCTGCCGTTGCATTACCTTCCACAACACCTAGTGCTAACTCAGGCATTGTTTCCCCCTCGACAATTGTACGTTGGACAAATTCTTCCACACGATCTTTCGTAACAGAATGGTAAAGAATGGTCAGTCCCCCAGCCGCAGAACGAACTGAAACTGTTGGCTCAAGCCAACAAAACCCCCATGAACCGGATGTCCGTAAAATCACATCATGGCCGGAACGGTCTATAGCAACACGAAGCGCATCTAGCGTGGCTTGAGCACCTACTGCAAGCGAAGAAGTATCCAGACAAACAGTTACAACTTGACGACCTCTAGTACGCTCATCTTCCCAAATTTTCTGTGCCGTATTAATTAATCCAGCAATTCCATCACTTGTACTCATAGGTTAAGCACTCTCCTTCATATTCCGAGCAATACGAATAGCATCAGAAACCGATAACTTGCCACGAACCTCGCCATCAACCCAAATTTGTGGAGCCTGACTACAAGTGCCATTGCATTGGCCTAACTGAAAACCGTAACGCCCATCTGCACTTTGGCTTTCTAAAGATAATTTAAGTGTATGTTCAATAGCCTGGCGAATACGCTCGCCGCCGTAAATACGACAGGCAGGACCACTGCACCAAACAATTTCCCGATCAGGAGGAGGTTCAGTACGAATATCTGAGTAGAACGTTATCGCTCCGTATATAAGTGCAGTTGAAGTACGGAATTGGCGAGCAAGTGCTTCCATCGCATCTTTTGAAACATACCCATATGTTGTCTGGATGTCTAAAAGTGCAGGTAGTAAATGACCTTTCTCAAAAGAATACTGAGAAACAAACTCACGCAATTCACGCATTTTCGGCTGGTCGGTATTTTCTTTATTACTCATTTGCCTGCGCGAACTACTTTATATCAACCTCTAACTACGTTCATCAATAATTCTCGCAGCTTTCTCTCCCAATCTAAAACTATAATTTTGCCCGCGATCTTCAGGGTAAATCTGGGTTGTATTTGCAAGTGTAAGACCTTCAATCCCAGTCTCAATTGAAGGAATTGAATCCGAATATCTAGTTGTAATCACTGGCTGTCCTGCAGGATCAGAAAAAAGCCAAGAGTTACGAACCCAAGAAGTTTCGAAATCTTGATTTAAATGTTTTATACCTGGTTCAAAATTCTTCAAAGCTTCAGATGCATCCATTTCTAATAAAGGATCGCCAGGAGAGACATAATTGGAAAGATACACAATATGATTACCGCCATATCTTTCCTTTGACACTAGGTTGGTGTGCTCAACACATGCCACAAACGGCAAGTCATCAGCAATGCTCAGCCAATAAAAAGGCGTTAAAGGACGATCAAGTGCAAGTACGAGACAGGAAGCCCACTGGTATTTCACACGATCAAGAATATCAACATAGCCTGTAGGCAATTCCGGCACTAAACGTTTAGTTACTGGATTTGGTGTTGTTAGTAAAACCCTATCAGCAGAATAAAAGTTTCCTCCGGATCGAATACCCATCACATGGTTATTCTCAGTGACAACAGTCTCAACTCGTTCGTTTAAATGAATTTCCCCACCGTTGATTCGTATATCTTCAGCTAATTTTTGATATACAGGACTAAATGAACCATTAGGATAGCCAAGTACTTCTTTTAAACCAAAGCGACCTCCACGCGAGCCAAACCGTAGCTTGATCTTCCACTGCAGCCAAGCCATACCAACATCATCCGAATAATCTGCAAATTTTCCTTTTAATAGGGGACCCCAAAATGCCTCAAAGGCTTCCTCTCCCACAGCACGGATGAGATATTCACGAGCCGTAATATTTTCATACTCACGCCAATCACTTTTGCGACGAAGCCAAAGACTAGCTAAGCCAAGTCGAATACGCCCTAACAAAGAAACAGCATCGAAGCCAAGAAGATCTAATGGCGTATTAAAAGGGTATGCATGATCCTTAACAAAATGCGCATTCAGAGGCTCATACCACTGCAACCGATCACCGAGACCCAATTCATCAAAAAAGCGTATTGCTGTCACATCGTTCGTAAATAGGTGATGATAAAAACATTCTAGGGGCTCTCCACCAACATCAAAAGTGACTACTTGCCCACCAACATCATCACGAGCTTCAAACATTTCAACGTGGTGCCCGAGCTGTTGAAGAGAACGTGCAGCAGCAAGGCCTGCCGCGCCAGCACCAACAATAATAATTTTTAATCCTGTATTAGCATCTTTCATAAAGAAACATCTCTAGATTTTGAATTAACTTCAATATCCATCGGTGCTTTCCGTAATCGAGTAAGCGGTATACCAAATATCCACATCAATAATAGACCACACACCGTTGTTGGAATGAAGATAACAGCATGAGCAAGTAATGCATAAGCTGAAGCAACTCCCTGGGTAACTCCCCCACTAACAAGTACAAGACGCGCAGCCCATTCAAAAGGACCTGTACCCCCTAGAAATGTAGGTATAACAATTGCTAGATTAGCTGCTGCCAGCAACAATAAATAGTGCCCAAATCCCAAATCAACCTTGAACCCAAGTCCGATAACGGCATAGGCGGAAGCCTCTACTGTCCACGCTAAGGCACTAAGTAGAACAACCATAAAAAAAGCAGATTTGTGATGAACTGATCGAAAACCAATCAATAACGCAGATGCATGCGGAACCAATATGGAACGAATTCGGTGCGGCATTCTTCGAAGACCCCAAGCAGTTACTCGACGAGAACGCATAGGGCTAGAGGTGAACCAATAGAAACAAATAAAAGCAATTGCAAACAAAATTGTTGAGACAATACCAATTATACGTAGCCTACTATCTTCGAAGCCGATGAGGATTCCTGCAACCACAAACATCACCACAAGAACACCTCCATCAAAAAGGCGCTCAACAGCAATTGTAGCAATTGCACTTGCTTTGGGGATGTTCTCACGTTCTCCAAGAATCCATGCTCGAACCAATTCACCAACCCTAGCAGGCAAAAGATTGTTAGCCATATACCCAATAATCGCATAGGGAAATAGGCGTCTAGCAGAAATACGTGCGACAGGACGCATCAACACAGCCCAACGAACACAACGTAACCAAAGAGAAATCGCTAAAATTAAAACAGCAGGAATCATATACCAAAAGTTAGCCTCTTGAAACGCATCCCAAACATCACCTAAGTCGACAAGAATAAAAAATAGAGAAACCAGGACGGCACTCAAGGCAAAACCAAACCAAATACGTAAGGAGCCAAACATCTATACCCGAGTGTAGAGGAGCCAACCTATAAACACACTTAACGTGCATTAAACCTATTAGGTAATTCCCTGCGTGATCTGCCCAATTTCATTCAAATAGCTTCAAGCCGCTTCCACAACAGCTGACACCTAAAAGTATCTAGCCAATACCAAGCGTTCATGTTTTCCCCTGGTTGGGAAAACATGAACGCTATAGGGACGGTATAGATATAAAACAGAGCATATTAAGAATCTATATATAGATAGCTTTATCGTTCTTCTCTTACTACAAAGAGAGTGCCTTTCATTTGGGATTCACGACATTCTTTTTAGAGTCGAACATCAAGGGAGAGGAGTGGAGGATCTGTCACGAATCCGTACTACATACACTAGATTGCTTTAAGCGTATAAATGTAGCTGTTGTATTATTATGTAATGAGGAGTGAACTATGGATATAAATACAAACGAAGTGGCCCCACCTTTAGAGAGGCCCAGCCCCACAAAGCCCCCACCAATACGAAAGTACTTATGAGTAACCAAGAAGAAGAGTTCATACCAGCCGGATAGCTATCCTCTCGCACCTAAAATCATCAAAAGTTTACAGTTACGCACCTAGGTATAGAGTGTTTACACCAAGAACGCACTCTATCACCAAATTATGAATGTTAAAAAAGTTTTAAATATTACCAGTTGGGTAATATTTGCATTTGCCATTATGTTGATAATTTCCGGATCTGGAACCTTGTCAACGCGTACGGATTTTATAATAAGCATTGGCCTGATCCTGGCGGCAATATTCCTGAACTTTAAAAGTAGCCAGCTTCCCGGGGACTGAGGATGGGAGCAGCTCAACAAACTCTTATTTAGGTCGTATCGATTTAAAAAGAGATAATAAGAGAGCGAGTTTTCCCAAAGCTAGTTACTGACCTAGGAGCTAGCTACTCGCACGTATACCAGGCTGTATATCGTAATCTAGGATCACAAGGCTTTGACCCTCACTAGCACGTTCAATGTCAAAAGTAATATCCGTAACTGAAGCATGGCAGCCACAATCAGGGCAAGGTGGATTGAACTCTCACCGCGGTAAGTTGGAAATCTTAAAGCTCAGAAGGTTCATGTTGAGAATATGAAACTGAACCGGCTGTATGACGGCAAGAAGTGGGAGGATAACGATCTGGTCTTTCCTAACAAAAAAGGAGGATATATCCCGGCCACAGCGCATGTGGGCTTACTCCAAAATAAATTGACTGAACACTACTGTGAGCTCATGCCGAAGAAGAATGAAAATGGCCATAGAATTAGTTGGCACACATTCAGACATACATATGCCATGCTTGCAGCTACTGAAAGCCGCGATTGGGTAAATATCTTGTTAAGAGATTAGGCCACAATAGCCCTGCTATTACCATGAAGGTCTATGCGCATTACATACCAGATAGCCAACATGAAGTTAAAGGCGCGTTAGATCATATATTCGCCTAGTTTCAGAAGCCCCCACCTTGGTAACGACATTACGATTTCAAGCCCCCTTGAAATCGTTCACAAATATATCTATTTAGTCTTTGGAATTGGTGCTTTTGGCGTGGTGCGCCCAGAGTTGCCTATTCTACTTTCTCCTGTGAATTGCTTTTCTGCACCACATTTTTTACATGTGCCATTGGTCAACTCGCCACTTGGGGGTGAGAGTTGCCAATGATGCATGCACTCAGTATCGATTGCTTTACGCTTTGTCATGTTCACAAATATAGTCTATTTAGTACCAAGTTTGCACAAAGATTGCTATATCCATGGGGTTGTTTTTTTAGATCATTGACACCCAAATGACACCTTTTCAGGCATAAAACACATCATTCCGTGCCTAGGATCCCGAAATATGACATATGCGTTTAGTGTAGCCAACCTATAAACACACTTAACCTGCACTAAACCTATTACCTAATTGCCTACGTGATATCACCAATTACTGGATAAGAATTTCATATTATTTCTTACTAACTCTAGTGTAACGGACCATAAATTAAGGATCCTCATCCTTCAAAAACCATGCAACCCCATCAACAGAACCTAAATCATCACTCGGCTCATGATCTCGCCAGAAAAAATACACAACGGAAAACCAATTCTGACTACCTGAAGTTGTAAACAAATTAGAGCTAATAATCTGCCATGTTTCAAATTCCCCAAACGTATAGTACCTACTGCCAGATAGCCATTTACTAGGAATCCTAGTAAATGGTGTTTTATAGGTTTCAGGAAACCACCAGCGGTGTGGATACGACTCTGGAAAATGATAGCTGTCATCCAATCCCAATCGACTTAGTTCAGAGCGAACAACTGCAGCATTACCTGAATTGCTAAGAATCACTGAGTAGTGATTTTTAGCAAAATTGAGAATCTCAGAATGATCACCGTAATGAACAATGCCCGGAAAATCACGTAAATACCAAACCCAAGGCCAAGCAAAAGAGTCTTTACTGTCGATCGCAACCAAAACTTTATCAGGGCTATCCGACTTCTTTAAAATGCGATCAATACGATCATCAAATTCTTTTAAATGTGGTGATGATTGAGTATAAATAAGAAGATCTTTGGGTATATCACCGCGCGTAAATGTTACCCCAGTCATCGTGCGCAGAGAAAATACAACTAGCGCAAACATTACAAGAATTGTTACAAAAAAAGGCAGGGCTCTAAAGCTAAACCTACGAATACAAATCAAAAGAACGACCAATGGGAAAATACCTAAGCAAATACGAATACCTATGAAAAGATCTTGGACATAAATTGCAACGGGAAAAACAATCACAGAAATAGTGCCAAGTAGAGCTATGGAAAATAACGCACCTGGCAAATTGCCTTTTTTTGGAGAATCCTGCCAAAAAATCCAAACACTATGAATAAACCAACCAGCTAGCAAGGTTGCTGGCAAAACTATGTGTACAGTTAACCAAGGCATTTTTTCACCAGCCATAGAAAGCGCAAAGAACATTGCAATCAACCAAAAGGCTAGGAATCTTGCAAAATAATCACGACGTAAAAATGACCAAACTAAACCGGGGATAGCCAAGGCTAGAGGAAGAAAATCATACCCGGGAACAATCATCAGGTAATAAAACCAAGGCTGATTACCACGCTTTACAGCTTGTTGATCACGCCAATAATCAAGCGAACCCCAAAGCCCAGTGCAGAGACCATCGACATTAGTCCAAAAAGTACTCATGAATGTTGCATATACAAAACTTGCTAACAAGGCACATATTAGCCATACCTTTGGCTTCCATAACAAACCACTAATTGTCGCCAAGCCGCCTACTACAATCAGTGCAATAATGATAGGTATTCGATCGCTAATAGGACCGGAGCACACTACTTCTTGAGAAAGCGACCCAATACTCACAACTCCTCGTCCAATAAAAGGAATACTTTGAAAGATCGACAGATCCCGAATGCCAGGAAAACCTAATTCTAAGGGATCACGAAGGAAGGCAATGAGTAAAGGCAACACAAGCGTACCAAGCAAAACTAATAAGTCGCCACTTCGCGGAAAGCTTTTCCACCCCGCCCTTTCACGAAACATTCCGATTACAGGCCAAAGGACCGCAATTATCCAGGAAAATGGCATCAACACAAGAACAAAAGCAGTACGCATTTTTCGACTGTTGGGAAATGTCATACTCGCAAGATCGCCAGAAAACAATGCATTGAGCAAAAGCATGATAATAGCAGCTTCGAGATAAGCCATTTCTTTAGTAAGAAAGCTTCCTACTAGTGATGCACTTAATACATAGAGCCATCTATGTCGACCAGTTGCGAGATAGCGCCAAACTGCAATAACCATGCAAATTGTAAAGACTGCAATATATATATCCCCACGAAAAAAACGGCTGTAATAGACAAGGGAGGGAGAAAAAGCAATAAAAGCCATCGTTGCAACTGTTCCTACAGGGCCAAGCCATCGACGGAGCATTAAAGGTAATGCAGTCAAAAAGATACCGAAAAAAGCTGCCGATAATCGTGCCGTGTAATCACTATCCCGAAAAATAATGAACGTTGCAGCTTGCAAAAAGTAGTAAAAAGGACCATGAAAAACAGGATCATGAATGTAATGACCATCAAATGCCAATTGCCAAGACCAAAATGCATGGATGCTTTCATCATGATGGAGAGTAATAGAGCCTAGATCCCAAAAACGTAAACCAGCAGCACATATAATTATTATTATGTAAGAAGATATCTCCCACCTTGACAGGCTTGATTTTCCTAACCGGGGATAGAACAAACTGAAAACATTAATACGAGAAAGCATCGTTCTGTAGTTTAAGGGTTACCTGTATATAAATTCCTCATCAATGGGAAGGAACCATATAAATACGCGATCCCAACCCTACATCAGAAGAAAAAACTAACGTTAAAACTTCTTCAAAATTAGGTAAAAGACCACCTGGATATCTAGTTTTTTCCAAATTACTTACAACAATATAATCAGCACCTAATTCTCTGAGAATGGCCAAGGCTATCGTTGGCTCTGCGGCGGTATACACTCCGTCAACAAGGTCTAACCGTCTTCCAATCTCATTTTTCAAATTAGTCGAGGGCCGCCACTGTATTTCATGACCAGGCCAACTAATAGGTGATTGGAGACCAGTACGTGCAGCAATACGACCGGCCGAAGTGTAATCAATACGATGAGAAGAAATCTCAGGATCACCATCACTATTGCGATACCAAGTTCGCCCACTCCCCTCCACAATAATTACCTTTTTATTAACATTACTTTGTAACCAATGAACAACGGCGTTATCGTTTGAATCAACATAGGCTAGCCCATTCAGGGTAGGGTCATTCATATTTTCATTAACACGATTAGGAATGGCGATAGAAATATATACCAAAGAAGCTGCGATTAGAACTACTACTAAGATACCGAAAATAGGTTGACCCAATCTATAAACCTGTAAGCGTCGAAATGCTTCTACTAAGGAAATTGCACCAACGACAGCTGAGAGAATCCAAGACTGATACATAAGCTTAAAAACAGTATTTGAACGGGGATGAACATCTTCAAACACATCACGAATATAAAAAAACTCAGAACCATAGCAGAGTAGGGTTGCTAAAATTGCAATTGATGCAAGCATAGCCGCAACAAATCGTTTGTTTTTAAAAAACACAATAAGCGCATAAGCGTAGGACCATAATAAAAATCCCTCAAAAACAACAGTAGCCCAACCACTAGCTGAACGTTCAATTTCAGTAATGGAACCACTCACCGCAATAAGCCAGATAAGACAAGGCAAAACAGGTAAAGCTAAAGAAACTAAAGAAACTCGCCAAGAAATTTTTTCCGCATCACGTAATCCGAAAATTGCCAGCGGGAACATAGCAAGAAGCATTGGTCCATTCAAGAAAATTAACTTTTCAAGGGAGGAACCTGAGCCCATATATGGAGCTATACCTGCTGCTTGAGTAGAAAAAGTAGCATACCAAGGTCCATATATAGCAAGCGCTAAACATAGAATAGGAATAAGCCAACTACATATTCTTATTAAGGACCTGTATGAGAAATCGGCTCTCAAGTTACGAGCTATTCCAGCCACCACAATCACAATGTTAAATGTCACAATATCCCAAGCATTTACAAAAACAAGGGAACCCATTACAAACGCGAGAAGAATTCCAAATACCGGATTATGTAAATGTGAACGAAAAGATAGAGAACCTCGTGAACGCCAAATTTCAGCGGCAATCGCCAAACTTAAAATTGCTCCGGGAATGGACATTACATGAGGATGCAAGTCCCCTAACAGAAAAGAAAAAGCCGGAAATTCTATAATTGTTTCAGGAATTAATCTTGTCGCTCGCCACCAAAACCAAAATTCCGTGGGGTACCAAGATGTCGAAACTACTTCAACCAGTGCAGCCAAGCCCAGTGTTCTTAAAAAACCATCAGATAAATCAAAATAAAGAGCTGCCAATTCAAAAGAACCAGTAAGCGAACCAGAAAAAAGTAATAACACTATACCCAAGCTGCTAGCAGCAAAAATTGGCAACGAAGAAGCTTTTCGGCTAAACCATCGAAATAAGGTAGTAATCAATGAGAATATAGCCGTGGCGCTCCCTGCAAAAACTAAAGCAAGCGCTAAGTTATATCCTACCGATGTTGATATATTAGTGATCAGAATAAGAAGGCCTACTTGAACAAAGCCACCATAATAATATGAAAGAGATGCTCCCGAAAACCAAGGATCATGTGGTGGATAATTAGGAGACTCGATAACTGCATTTAGCATCATTAAATCCATAGGCTGCTCAGTATGTACAATTTCAGGTGTGTAAATTCGAAAACTTAAATAAGCAAAAAAAGCAATGGTAAATACTACCAATATACATATTCCAAACGGAGTTACCCTTCGCAGAGTTCTTAAGAAATAACGATCTGTCCATGCAACAAAAATGGATAATGCTGCAAAGCAAATGCACAAAAAGGTTATAGACCCTATCCCGTTAGGTAGGCCAATAACTCGTAGTAAAAACCAAACAGCTGAAAGAACAATTAGACCGAGAGGAAGAGAAAAGCCTATACCAGCATCAACGAAACGCCGAAACATTCTCATAGTCAATGGGACCGTGAGAACGCCAATCAAAATTGAAACTGCCCAAAAGGATAAAGCTTCTACCATAAGTTACTTAATTAAGGATAGCGTCAACAAAAACTTCAGGGCTAAAGGGTGATAAATCCTCAAGCGATTCACCTGTCCCAATTAGGTATATAGGGATCTTCAATTCACTAACAATAGCGAAAGCTATTCCACCACGAGCTGTACCATCAAGCTTTGCAAGAATGATCCCAGTCAGATCTACATAATCAGAAAAAATTTTTGCTTGTTGTAAACCATTTTGCCCGGTAGTTGCATCTAGAATAAGTAAAGTTTCATGAGGGGCGTTTGGTAGATTTCTATGAATAACTCTTTTTATTTTCTTTAATTCATCCATTAAATTGCTCTGGTTATGCAAGCGACCTGCCGTATCAACAATAACTGCGTCTATATCAGTCGCCTTTGCTGCAGCAATCGCATCAAAGGCGACTGAACTAGGATCAGAACCACTTTCATGCGAAATTACTCGAACACCAAGCCTCTCTCCCCAAATTTTTATTTGCTCAACAGCAGCAGCTCGAAAAGTATCTGCTGCTGCCAAAATACAAGAAATACCTCTTTCCTCAAAGGCAAAAGCGAGTTTTGCAATCGAAGTTGTTTTTCCTGCACCATTAACACCTACAACAAGAATAGCAAAAGGATGGGGTAACTCTTCTTCCGGAAAATCCCATGTAGGAACCCGACCTAGTGGAATATCTAGAATTTCAATTAACTCATTCCGTAGCAGCTCTCTAACAGCAGTACTAGATTCGACTCTTTTTTCACGTACATTTTGACGAACCTTTTCAAGAATATATTCCGTAGTAGGAAGACCAACATCGGCAGATATTAGTACCTCTTCAAGATCATCCCAAATTGAATCATCAAAGTCTTGTTTAGTAAAAATAGTGGAAAGTAAATCAAATTTAGAACGTGTTTTTGCTACAGCATTTTTTGTTTTCTTTTGAATTTCTTTTGAGTCCCCGCGCCACCACATCTATACAAATAACCGTGTGTTATCACAGATTAGCGGACAAACGCATTGAAAGAGTTTTTGAAAATCCTTCGCGTCCCATCGAAACACCATAAATGGCATCTGTCGCTTCGATAGTATGACGATTATGAGTAACAACTAAGAATTGTGTTTTTTTCGACAATTTTTTTAATGCATCCACGAATCGACTGACATTGGCTTCATCTAGTGAAGCATCAGCTTCATCCAAAATACACATAGGGGCTGGTTTAACCATTAAAAATGAAAACAACAAAGCAACGGCAGTGAGAGAACGTTCGCCACCAGATAAAAGATTCAACGATCTTAGGTTTTTCCCTGGAAGTTGCACTTCAATTTCGATACCTGAACCTGTTGGATCATCTGCATTTTCAAGTAACAAGCCCGCCTTACCTCCACCAAAAAAAGCGGTAAAGTTATCCGAAAATGCAACATTTACTTTTTCAAACACATCTTTAAACAAAGATCGGATCTTTTCGTTCAACTCCGATATAGCTCCATGAAGCTGTTTTTCCGTCTCTGACAGGTCATCAATTTGAGCGATAAGGAAATTATATCGCTCTTCACTTTCAATTAAATCAGCAGCAGCTTCCTGATTTACAGGACCTAATCGACGAATCTGAGCACGTAACAAGTGCACTTCATCCTCAAGCGCATTCATATCAAGCAATGCCCCGCCACGAATTAATTCTGAATTACCCTTAGTAGCCAGGGCATTCTCAATATCATCACTATTGTCTACTGAATTCACCGAAGGAACAGGGTCCAGCAACCCTATCCCTCCACCAGAAAGAGGCTCAAACCCATCACGCTCCATTTCTTCACGTATAGAGACACGTCTTTCAGTCGACCGAGAAACCTCAGACTCTAAAGTTAGACGTTTCTGCTGAGTTTTCAACAAAGATGCCTGCCCCTCTTGATGCAGTGACTTTAATTTACTCTCTCGATCTTCAAGTGCTGTAAAGCTAACCTCATAAGGCTCCAGACTTTTACACAAATCTTCATATTCACTCTTGAGTAGATCTAGCTGAGCTCCCTTATCAGCGATAAGAACATCTGTCTGCTCGCCATAAGAAGCTAGTTCAGTGGCTTTCGATTCTCGTTCTTTGATTCCAGCATTCAACCTAGCAACATTTTGTGTATGTTGGTCATATATCCTTTTACGAACTTCTACATCACTTTTTAAATGTGCTAACTTTCTTGAAACTTCTCCCGCCTGGGAAATTGCACTTTCAAAGATAGCAACTGATTCATTTAAATTTACTACCACTTGCAAAAGCTCAACCTCCAACGAATTCTTTCGATTCTCAATTTCGACAAGTGCAGCAGCACTTTCAGCTTTGTTCTTCTTCATCCGCTCTTGTTCCAGATCAAAAGTATTTAAATCACTAGCAATCACATCCCGCTCTTGAACACTTTTGTAATGAGCTTCTTGCACAGATCCACGTTCACGCCGAATATCATCCAGTTTTGAATGCGCATCATCAAGTTGACTGGCAGTATCATCGACCTGTGTACTCACCCGATTAACTGCTACACGGGCACTTTCAACTTGGCCTTTTGAGGATCGATCACGATCTTTCAACTCTTTTATCAGACCAACCAATTCATGACGATCCCGTTCGCGAGCAATTGCACCTGCGGCCGGAGTTTCTTTGTTAGTAGAACCACCAATCAATGTTCCATTGGGTTCAATTATTACACCATCAATTGTGACGATTAATCCTCCAAAAGAACGTTTTGACATTTTAAACGCAGTTTCAATATCAGAAACAACAATCACTCGGCCAAGAATTGTCTCGACAAAAGGTCGCACCTCATCATCAAAACTAATTAAACGACTTGCAACACCAAGAACACCTCGCTCTTTAGCAAGATTTAGCGGCACTGTCTTCCTAAAAGAATCAACAGGTAAGAAATGTGCTCTCCCTAAAGTATTTTTCTGCAAAAGTTCAATAGCACGGATCGCCTCATGACGATTCTCGATAACGACGGAATGAAACCTTCGTTCTAACACAGCTGCAATAGCCGTTTCTAATGCATGAGGAACTCGTAAATGGTGCACCAAAATTCCAATTACCCCAGAAAGATCACGCCCTTCTTCACTAAACTGGACAATTGCTTCAGGACCAGATGACAAATCTGTGTGCTCAGTATGTATATGATTTAATGTCGCAAATCGGCTTTCTAAGGCGTCTAAGTCACGTAACACGGTATTGCTCTCTGTCTCGTACTTACGTAGTTCTTCTTGTACACGTGCAAATCTTGCACGTGCCTCAGTAACTGCAGCTTGAGCAGTACCCACTTCTTTCTCACGAACATTAATGATTTCTGTAATAGATTCTTCTTTTTGATTACTGTCTGTTACTGCCTTTATAGCATCTTTCAGCCTAGCTTCGATTGCTAAACGTTCGTCTATATTTCCTTCAATTTCATTCACCGAAACCTTAGGGGAAAGTTGCTGATGTTTTTCACTCAGCCAGGAAAGTTCTGTTTTTAATTCACTTTCCCGTAAGCGTAAAGATGACACGGTGGCTTCAGCTCCATCCGAAACATCTTTTGCAAGGTTGTATTCAATTTGAACTACCTGGAGTTGCTCTCCACTTTTCTCAAAATCAGGCTCCCCATCTTGTGCACTTAAAGCAACGTACTCTTTCTGGAAACCATTCAATTCTTCGTCAACTTCTTTGATACGATCAGCTATCACTGCTCGACGTTCACGATCGAGAATAAGATCGTTTTCTAATTTTGCTAGCTTCAACTGGGCTTCAATACGCTCCCGCTCACGACTCGTAAAAGCCTCTCTGTGACCTTTTATCTGGTCACCAATTGCTGTCAGTGATTCCGAAAATTCAAAAACACGTCTCTCTGCTGAATCCTCTTCTGCAAGACACTGATCTAACGCGGCATTAGCGCTTACAATGGAATTGTGGGCCTCATCCCACCGCATGCCATGATAATCCAACAATATGCTATTTAAACGATCAGTTAACTCCTTATACTTTACCGATCGATCTGCCTGCCTACGCAATCGATTCAAGTTTGGTTTTAGTTCATCAGCTATAAGCTGGAGTCGCGATAAATTCTCAGCAGTGTCACTTAAGCGCTTATTAGCATCAACAATTCGGCTCCGATATTGCTTCACACCAGCAACATCATCAACAAGCGAACGACGCTCTTGTGCGGTCATCGTCAAAAAATGATCGACAGCCCCCTGATTTAAAAAAGCATAAGAATTCTGTCCAAGATTAACTTTTTGCAAAATATCAAGAAGGTCACGATGAAGAATTCGAGTACCGTTTAACAAATACTCACTCGTTCCATCTCGATAAGCCCGCCTTGCAATCTCCACTTCCCTAAAATCAAGCGGGAATTCACCATCAGAATTATCGATAGTAATAACAACTTCAGCCATACCAAACCTAGAATTAGAACCCCCTGCAGCATGGATAACGTCATCTTGTTTCTTTGCTCGTATTAAACGCGAGTTTTGTTCACCAAGGACCCAACGTACAGAATCAGCTACGTTACTTTTACCTGAACCATTCGGACCAACTATTGCAGTTACACCCGGATCGAATTCAAATGGCGTCTCATTCGCAAAACTTTTAAAGCCAGTAATTGTTAATTTCCTGATAAACATTAGGCTCGAGCCCTGCTCTCATAGTGACTGAGCTCCTTCATATGATTCTCTGGAGATTCCAGATATCCGTCTTTATAGCTACTATTTTCATTATCTTTAAAACTATTACACGCATGCTCTGCAGCACGTCTCTGTGCCTCACGCTTATTGCTACCGTAGGCACGTGCTAAAAAACGATCTCCGGCTCGGACTTCGACATAAAACCTTTCTTCAGGAGAGTCTGCTTGTTCAGAAACAGTAAAATATTCAGGAGCACTATGCCAGCGTGCTTGGCATAAATGCTGTAAGGCCGATTTCGGATCAACCGGCACGCCATCGTTCACTACCCGTTGGATTTCAACTTTTAGAGATCGCCTAACAAAGGTCTCAGTTGAGCGAAGCCCCTTGCCCATGTATATGGCCCCTACTACAGCTTCAAAAACACCTGCTAGATTCCGGATACGCGAGCGACCACCTGCCAATTCTTCTCCACGACCAAAAATAAGCTGGCTACCTAGATCAAGGCGCTCTGCAGCGGCTGCAAGTGCTTCACCACAGACAATATCTGCACGCATCCTAGTAAGATCTCCTTCAGTAGCATTTGGACAGGCAACAAATAGCACACGTGCTATCACCGCACCTAGCAATGCATCACCGAGAAACTCAAGCCTTTCGTTATTTGGACCACCCTCTCTATCTTCGTTCGTATACGAAGCATGAGTAAGTGCCTCTCGTCGAAGATCCTCGGAAAGAGTATCAAAAACCTGGAGCCCAGTATTCACTAAAACGTGACTTCTCCTTAATAAAACATTTGCATAAATGCAAGAAATGTTTACATGCCTTAGTGAATGCTAGTACTGATTTCCTGAAAGTCAAGAGATACGCTAGTCTGCGGACAATGAACACAAGTATTTGCACGGTCTGTAGTAAAAATGTTTCTGCATCTATGCAATCCTTTTGTGGAAGTTGTGGGAAATTATTTCATCTGAATCAGAAGATTGATCTTACAAGAAGAGATTGCGGAGAAGTTTGGTTAGATGAGGAACGGATTGGCTTAATGTTTAGATGTGATAACTGTACAAAACACGAAAATACCGAAGGAACCTCCTGATGAGCCCAACAACCAATAGACGTAAACGAAAAGCAAGAGTACGGCAAAGTGACAACCATGAAGCCCAGAAAAAAGAATCCACAATAACTGCAAAAAATATCCCTGATCTACCAACCTGGAATTGGCGCACATTTCCTGTAATTGTGGCCTTTGGCTCAGGGGGATTTCTGGGAATGATCTTAGGTGCTGAATCGGGAATAATTGTAACTATCGCTTTATTCATATTTGTAGGTATTCTTGGGTTTTCACTATCTCGCTTAGCAATACGCTTCTTGATGTTAAAAGGACTAATAAAACCACAACCACAACGCAACAAATAAAGGAGGGTTTATGTTTCAAGGAGTGGTTCTACACGAAGGTGGAGTACGTGGGAACACAGAGCAAGCAGTCATTGTAGAACAGAACGGATTTATTCTGTTTGGGTTACTGAAATCCATGGGTCCTGCGGCCAGCGCGCTAACACCAGCAGAGTCACACTGAGAACGAGGATTGCGCCAATTTATCTTCGTGATCCTTACCTTGCAGCTACAACTTTCAGCGCTTTACACGAATATTCAAATGGACGATCAATTGTAGATTTTGGTGTGAGCACACCAGCAATTATAACAAACTGAAATGGACGAAATTGGGCCCAGCCCCTCCCCAGGATGAGAGAATATGTAGAACTTTTTCGAAAATTGACCGCTGGGGAACGCCTGAAACATCTGGTGGTCCTTGCCCGCCCAATTAACGATCTCGAAATTTCAGTCTTTACCGGAGCTTTAGGCGATAAATCGCTCGAGCTTGCAGGAGAAATTGCGAACGGTGTCGTCTTGAATTTCCCAACAGTTTCAACTGCACAAAAATCAATTTTAGAAACAATTAAACTGTTTGCGAATTGGATATTTTCTGTCCAGTGCAAATCTCCCAAGCATTTGTTAGAAAAACAAATGCCCACGCTGATCCTGGGCAATATGTAACTACACGATATCCTTCAAAATCACCATAATATCGCATGAACACGTTCTGACTGCTCCGAACCCTTTGTGCCTCCAAAACATCAGCAAATGCTCCTTCTTCAGCATTACTAGGTGCCTTGGTAGAACTACTCAACGGTGCCGACCAAAGCACCGTATCCAAAATAACAAGCACTGAATCCAAACCTGCACGAATGAGATCTGCATCGTTCTGAGAAATAATCTTTTTTTTAATCGATAGCACTAAAAGTTCCTCAACAGCATCCCTCCAAATCAGAGTTTTTAGATCGGATGGCCTTTTAATAGATAACTTTTTATAAGCTTCTCTAACGCCATTGCCATCTAGGATTTCAGGAACACACGCAATTACATCATCTATTTGAGCAAGAATTTTAGGATCAAATCTCGAGACAATAAGGAGGCCTTCTGGATCGGAAGCCGATGATACTATTTCTCTTTCATGCTTAATTCCAACCACACGTCTTTCGACACGAGGTCCCGGAACATTACCTTCAAACCAACAGTTCAATTGCTTCTGCTCAATAGATGAGCGCTGTGAGCTTCTAGACAATTTCCACGCCGACTTTTTGCATCTTTGCCAATGCATCAGTCTGTGCTTCAACATGAGCTGAACACACACCCTTTACCACCACTGCAACCTCAAAACCTTTAGACAAAGCTTCAATAGCTGACTCATAAATACAAAAATCAGTAGCTAGACCTACAAAAACAATTTTTTTGATAAGCCGATCGATCAATACAGTTTCCAACAATGTTGCCTTAGTCACTCCAGTTTCAAGTTCTCTAACTGAAAAACATGAGAATGCATCTTCGCCTTCAATACCCTTGCGCAAAACATCTCCGGATATTTCCAGATCAGGATGCAATTGAGCTCCCCATGAATTACGTACACAGTGCTCACCAATACGACCGTTGTACGATTTAAAATGTTGCGTCACTCGTGGATGCCAATCCTGGATATAAATCACCGTGCCATGCTGTTCACGACAAAGGCTTATCTCTTTGTTAACAGCGTGGACAATTCCCTCTGCCCCAGGAATATACTGTGTACCTTTTGGATCAGTAAAATCATTCTGAAAATCCACCACTACAAGGGCAACATGTTTATTGTATTGAACCAAAAAGTGACTCCTTCTATCTAGATTGAATTATAAATTAATGAACTCAAGGCTTTTAAACTAACCCCAAGAAGTTTAATCTATGTCACAAACTAAGATAGATAGCAACGTGTATGTTAATAAAGAGAACATACAAAAACATGACAAATCAAAATGAGCATTGAATCAGTAAACCAAAAACCAGAGGGGCCTCTAGCAGGCCTACGCGTCTTGGATTTCACCTGGGCTCTAGCTGGACCATTTGGAACTATGCAACTTTCAGATCTTGGTGCTGAAGTCGTAAAGGTTGAACATCCCAAAGTCAATGAGAAACAACGGGGATTTGGTCCTTACTATGAAGGTATTTCCACTTTTTTATTCAGTGTTAATCGTGGCAAACAAGGAATTTGCTTAGATCTAAAAGATGCCGAAGGGAAAAAAATAGCAAAACAATTGGCAGGTAAGGCTGATGTTCTAGTAGAGAATTTCAGGCCAGGAACAATGGCAAGGCTCGGGCTAGACTATGAAACACTTCGTACTGATTATCCGAAATTAATCTATGCAGCCTTAAGTGGATTTGGGCAAACAGGGCCTTATAGCAATCTATCCGCAGTTGATGCAGTTGCCCAAGCTATGGGTGGAACTATGTCATTAAATGGTGAAATAGGTGCCCCACCTATGCGCGTAGGTGTCAGCATAGGAGATATGGTTGGTGGACTTTATTTGGCAATGGGAATACTTGCCGCAGTACATTCACGTGAGAACACAGGACAAGGACAACTATTAGATGTTTCCTTGATGGAAGCACAAATAGCACTTTGCGAAAATGCAATCGTTCGACATTCTGCATTTGATGAATCACCTTCTCGTCAAGGTAGTAGACACGCACTACTTGCACCATTTGGTCCCTTTGAAACCTCAGATGGCCATTTAGTAGTTGCCAATGTTAAAGATTGGCAAATGTTCTGTGCCTTGATTGAACGTGATGACTTAGGCCAAGACAAACGCTTCGAGAACAATCAGGTTCGCTTAGCCAATACAGAAGCGCTTGAGTATGAGCTGACAAGTACCTTAAGGGAAAAAACTACCGCTGACTGGTTTAGCATTTTGGAGGTTTCAAACTGCTGCTCGGTGGGAAAAGTGAACAGCATTGCAGATCTTTTTACGGATGAACATGTACAAGCACGAAATGCGCTTGTAAGCATTCCGTTACCATACGGAAAGCCAGGAACTTTAAAGCTACCTAATACGCCTTTAAGACTGTCCGGAACACCTGCAAAAATCAATCGACCGATGCCAGAGCATGGCGGTAATACGGATACAGTCTTACAAACTTGGCTAGGTCTAAATAATGAGGATATAGCGGCGCTTAAGCAAAATGGATCAATTAAATGAGTGCGGTTACTGAATTCCACACAACGGAAAACAACGCAAATGGCTTACGTCAAATACACTTCAACCTGAAGGTTGGCCCTGAAAACATCCCAGGTCTTCTTCAGCTTCCAGAAGGCGAAGGACCGTTCCCTCTTGTATTTGTCCAGCACCCAGGACTATCTAGCAAAGATGAACTCTATATTTCTGGAACTGCCAAGGCCTGGGCAAAAAAATACTCCTGGGCTTGTGTTGCATTAGATGCCCCAGGACATGGTGAGCGCGCAATAGAAAATCCTCTAGCTGCTCTAAATGATGAGTACAAATCAAAAGTACTGAGCGAACAATTTTCAGTAGAAGTAACCACAACAATTGATATTTTGACAAAAGAATATCCGATCAACTTAAAGGAAATTGGCTACTGGGGTTTTTCACTAGGAGCCTTACTAGGCGTACAGGCCTGTGCGTTAGATCAAAGATTTAAAGCAATCGTTTTAGCAGCTGCAGGAGTTAGCCCACTTACTGGAAGATTTACTGAAGCTGTCCATAAAGGCTTACGCACGACAGCTGTACTTCTACTTGCAAAAACTGACGACGAAATTATTTCCAGATCATCTACAAAAATGCTTTTCAAAAATATCCAATGTCGTCGCAAAGAATTACGATGGTTACCAGGTGGGCATTTTATGATCGGTGGGGATGTAATTACCGCAGGTGAAGAGTGGTTATTAGAAGAATTAAACATGCTAGACAAGACTACGCGGCAGACGTAAAACCAGGAGTTCCCTCATGGATGCACCCTGGATCTGGATGGTTGTACTCTTAATCTTTATTCTCGGATTATTTTATTTGGCCAGACGCTAAACAAAACAATGGCTAACTCTTACAAAATTAACTGTGAATCACTACCCTTTTAGCGCTGGATTCTTTGTGTTATCCCAAGTAACAACACCTTCTGGTTTAAAAACTACCCAACGTCGAGTACGACCCGATGCAGTTGCAGAATTACGAGGAAGCGCACTCGTATCATCAGAAGTTGAGTACTTTTTCCCCATTTGCAAACGTGCCTCCTCAAGATCCGGATCTGCAGCTTCAGCTTCAGCATCTTCAAGAACAGTTGCTTTCCCTTGCAACATCACACCTTGAAGCTCATAGAACAACTCATTACGGTCTACTATCACGGTCGCATTGGAATTGCGACGCAGATTTCGTACCTTTTGCCCCCTACAAATTGTATAAACCTTGCCGCCAGCCCAGCCATACCAAAGCGGCGTTACATTAATACGATCTCCAGGGCTAAAAGTCGCGATGCGCATATTTACACAAGTTTTCATAAATGTATCAATTTCTTCGGGAGACATAGCTAACTCTTTAGATAACGGCACTGAAACTCCTCGCTTAAACATTACAGAATTGGAGCGGGCGAAGGGAATCGAACCCTCGTCTCAACCTTGGGAAGGTCGCATTCTGCCATTGAACCACGCCCGCAAGAAAAATGATCGTAACACTTATAAAGTGAAAGGATTAAGCAAGACTTAGTTTAGCTTTTTGGTAATTTAAGCGTAAACCACCGAATTTTACTGAAATGTTACAGAAATTTTTTAAAATTATCTTAATTTTACAGCTTTAGCACGTTTCTTAGACTGACAAGTCGAATTCATTGAACTCATTTTCACCTATCGTGAGTTTTCCTTTTAGGTCTCGGTGAGTACAAAATACCGTCCCTCAGACTGAGTCGGATCAGGCCGGTAAACGTATTTTTTTCCAGGAACCATCGCCTCTTCGTACAACACTTCCTCACACCCATTTGACGTTATTACCAAGGCATATTCGTCCGGTCCAGGCAAATAGAACTTTGCATAGCCAAGCCGATTCGTAGTCGTCTGACTCATCCCAGCAATAAGGACCGTTGCGTTCGAGACAGGGTTTTCTTCGCCGTCGAGAACAAGTAACCGTGCGGTATTGTTAGGAAAAAAGTGGACAGCCAAAAATTGCTTGAATCTACCTGCACGTCCCGGGACTGTACCCGAAGGCATATTGTCCAGAACGTCCTTTTCATAACCGACTTGCTTGGGAGTAACCCAATCGGGACCATACTTAAAGATAAGGTAGTCTTCGGGTGGACTTGGTACCGCATACGAGCTTCCATTAAAGGCGACGTCTTGCAATTTGGTGAACAAGCTCACTGGAAACGGCACGCCAGGATAGTGAGCGATTGTACCTTTGACGATCCGGTAACATTGCCAGTCGATCCTGATTCTATACTTCATAATCTTGACAGAGGTATAGAGGCCGTCAGCGATGACTTCAACATAGCACCCATTAGCACGAAACGCTTCTACCGCGGGTGCTATGTCATCCTCTCTGAAGTCGTGCAGGCCGATAATCGAACCGAGGTCCAGATCGTCATCCCAAGGAATCAACGCCTGATCTCGAACCGCGCCAAGACACGTGCCCTGGCGAAGAAAAAAAACTATGCCTTGTGAATCGAAGATCTGTTTTGCTTCACCAAGCAGTCGCCCGGCATCAGCGATATTCATCGGCGGAATCGTTCGTTCGATCTGATTCATGAGTGCAGCATTATCTACGTCACTGACTAAAGCTTCCTCGGACATCAGCACAGTACTCCCAGAACCGCCACCAGATGCTGGTTTTCAACTGGTGTACGCGATGCTATCCGCAGATAGCGATCCGCATCAGGCATACTTTTGGCTGCGCAATCCTTCACGAGAATGTTGTGGTCGACGTACATACGGCGCGCTAGTTCTGGTCCATTAACTGCAGGGTTGGTAAGCCTGCACAGGATAAAGTTTGCGTCGGGCTCGATCACCTCAATCCCCGGGAGAGCAGACAAGTCATGGGATAGCTGTTGACAGGTTTCTCTGGTCAACTCACAGCTTGCAAAAAATTCATGTCGATAGCGCCCAACGATGCGTAAAAATTCTTCTGCTAAGCCATTGATGTTCCATATAGGCAAGCTTGCACGAACCGCTTTGATGAACGCGCGATCAGCGCTCAGAAGGTAACCTAGCCTGATCCCAGCCACGCCGAAGACTTTACTCATACTCTTAATTACCACGAGATTATTGTGCTTCTCCACCATTGTTTCGACACTAGAGTTGATGCCTCCGTGCGCGAATTCGATGAATGACTCATCAACAATCAACCGACAATTATGAGATTCAAGCAGCTGCGCAAGTTTCAGTACGTCGTCTCGCGGTACAGACAACGCCGTAGGATTGTTCGGAGTAACGATGATTGCGGTATCTGACTGCCAGTTTATCGCCGAGTCTGCAAACGCCTCGATATCCAACTCGAAAGAGTTCAGATCAAGCGCGAAGCGATTGAGTCCATCTGCTTCGATAACCTCCTCATATTCATTGAAGGAAGGCGTGGGGATCGTAACTCGCTGTTCGAATTGGTTACCCAATATCTTTATCAGTTCGGCTGCGCCGTTGGCCACAGCAAGGTGTTCCGGATCAACTCCTGTCCAATTAGCTACGAGCTTGGCGATTTCGTTTTGTGCAACAGGATAGTTCGTCACGATCTCGCGCAAATGTGAATGGAAAACCTCGAGCATTTCCGGTGGTGGAAAGTGCATGTTGTACAAGTATGAGTGGTCGATAAACCCATAACGCCAGTAAGCACCATGCAGTTGCTGTACACGATCGTACTGCGCATCACGGTCAAGGAATAGGAACTCGGTAGCATCGAGGTCACGATCATCATCGATTTCTGACCAACGATTTGCGGAGACATCAACAGCGGCTATGTCAACTTCGGCCATCGGATCCGCGACGCAGTCACGAAAAATGGTCTCATAGTACTCATTTACGCGGCCCGCAGCAATTGCTTTGGATAATCGAGGTAGAAACTGTTCGCGTAATAACTGCTCACGCAGGACGTAAATGTTGACGGTTTTGAATGTATCTTTCGTGTTGAACTGTAACCCCTGCTCAGCACCAAGAATGAAAGATGTAACTTGACCCGCGCTATTCCGCCGTACAACAGTTCCGGACAAGGCGGGCTCAAAAGGGGCGACAGCCACACTGCTGCCACTTTGTGCGAGCAACGTCTCGACAACCGCCGTATCAAACACGACATCAGCTTCGAGCAACACAAGGTCCTGATCCAGATAGTCGCGTGCGTCCCATAACGAGCGGATGTTGTTGGTCGTTGCGTAGTCAGGGGCCTCAACATAGAGAATATCAATTCCGTCAAAATGCGAACCGATACGACTACGAACCATGGTGCCCATGTAGCCAATGACTACCACTGCCTCGGTAACGCCTAGGTTGGCAAGCGCATGCAATGCCCGCTCAAGTATCGGTTCACCACCAATTTCGGTCAGACACTTGGGGGCGCCACCTGTTAGCGTATGCAAACGACTGCCGCGACCAGCTGCCAAGATAATTGCGCGCCGAACTCCTTTTGATTTGCTCCCAGTATCAGGCAGATCACTACGAATAGACTGCTTAACCACTTTTGAGAGTGTCATGCTCCACATCCTCTGTAATTTCAGTTGTACGTGGGGGAATCACTGCTTTAGTGAAATACTTTTTTAGCCGATCAATGCCCTCATTGTAACGTTCATTGCAGAAGGAGAGACGCAGATCATCAGGTACCCCAAAGTCAGTTCCAGGAACAACTGCAACGTGAACTTTTTCGAGAATATCTCGGGCCAATTCTTTCGATGATGCAAATCCATGTGCAGCATTCCAATCCTTGCAACGGAGCATGGCATAGAACCCACCTTCAGCGGCTATCGGTTCACAGCCCGTGTCCTTGAGGAGTTTTGTCGTGTATTCGGCTCGTGATCGGAACACGAGATTGAGTTCCTGCGGGCTCTCCACATCCTCGAGCGCAGCGATCATCCCATCCTGATAGCACGGGTCTGTACATAACAAGGTATGTTGCTGCATGACTCGTAAATTTCTTTGTAGCTCTTCGGGCAAGATCGCGAATCCAACACGTTTTGTGTACATCCGGTACCCCTTTGAAAAACTGTTGGTTACGATCGTAATATCTTTATGCTCCGGCAGTGAAGACAAAGGAGTGTGAAACTGCTTGTAGAACATCGTGTTGTTATAGATTTCATCGTTCAACACGTAGGAATTATGATCAACGATTTCGTAGATCTTGCGCATCTCATCTGGGGTTACGATATTTCCGATAGGATTGCCTGGCGAGTTGATCACAACCAGAGAGGTGCGTTCAGGGGAAAAATTGCGGCGGAACGAATCCATATCAACCCTTTTTGAGTCGATGTCGATGTCGTAAAACTTAACCTTGGCGCCGGCCAACTTCGCGCAATATAAGTACAGGGCGTAATAAGGGCGTGGGATCATGATCTCAAATTCGGGTCCGGCTAGAAGTTGGAAAAGATTGCGAAAGATTGGCGAGCTACCCGTGTTAACGATAACGTTCTCGATCGAGACATCCGTCGCGTAATGCCTGTTGTAAAACTCGGCAATAGCTTCACGCAATTCAGGAAGTCCCTCTGGATACACACGGCGAACGAAGTCCGGGTCTCTTAGCTTGTCAATCATGCGTTCGAGCACGTTAGGGGGGATTGGCAATTCAGGTACGCCGATCGTGAGCTTTATGATGTCTGCTCCCTGCTTACTCAACTCATCAGCCAACTCATCCAGAACGAACATTTGAAATTCAAATTCTGATGGGTTGAGATTTTTTATTGATAGGGGCATACGTGTCTCCTCGTGATCTAGCCCAAAGCAACTCCCCCATCAAGAACGACGATGATAGGAGTTCGTAAAAGTGCCACAAAGAGCTTAGGATGTTAATAATAACACTCCCAGCTCTTTGTTATGTTATTAACCATTTAAGCCTGACCAAACATAGGCTAATGATCTTATGATTTAGTGTCCGTCCAGAAATTCTGTGTTTAGTCAGGCTTAAAACGTAAAATAACTACAACAAACTAGAGGGCACGCAAAGATTAATCAAGGGTTAGTAAGTATTCACTAATAGCTTCAGCCGCACGTCTTCCATCAGCAAGAGCGGTAACCACAAGATCGGCTCCATTCACATTATCACCACCAGCAAACACACCTTTACGAGAAGTACGACCTGATCCATCTATTTCAATTAAATCCTTACCGGAGGCATTAAGGCCAGACGTAGTTTTAGGAACAACAGGATCAGCACCATAGCCAATAGCAATAGCGACTGTATCAGCTTCAATAACAAATTCACTCCCTGGTATAGGAACAGGCCTACGCCTCCCAGAATCATCCGGCTCACCAAGCTCCATGCGTTGACACTCGACACCTGTAACATGCTTATTCTCATCACCAATTATTCGTAATGGAGCAGTTAACATATCAAATTGCACACCCTCTTCACGGGCATTAGTTCGTTCTTCTCCACGACCAAGCATCTCAGCTTCTGTACGACGATAAACACAAGTAACATTTTCAGCACCTAAGCGCATGGCTGTACGTACACAGTCCATAGACGTATCCCCTCCACCAATAACAGCAACATTTTTGGGTTTTTCAAGAACATCACGCAAACCTTCAGGTAGTTGGGCAGGTGTTAAATTTCCACGTACAAGAAAATCAGTAGCTCGGTGAACACCAGTTAAATTTTCCCCTTCTATTCCCAGCTCATTACCTACCCCAGCGCCAGTCCCTAGAAAAACAGCATCAAACTCATCAGCAAGCATTTCATCGACTGTAATATCTCGCCCTACATACACCCCACATTTAAAAATGATGCCCAAGCTTTCTAAATAGCTAATATACTCATCCACTATTTGCTTACGCATCTTAAAATTAGGAATTCCATAAACCAAAACGCCGCCAGGCTCAGGCCAAAATTCAAAAACCGTACATGAATGACCTTGCAGAGAGAGTATTTCTGCAACTGCTAAGCCAGCAGGACCCGCACCAATAATGCCAATACTTCTTTCTGTCGATACTGGAGAATACTTAGGTCGTGGATATCCATCTAATTCTTTTCTCTGGAAATCAGTACAAAAAGACTCTAACTTACCAATTGTAACTGCGGGCTCGGCGTGACCATCAGGACGTATCGCAAAACCCACAACACATGATCCTTCACAAAGGCCTTCTTGAGGACAAAGCCGCCCACACATTTCTGGCAAATTAGACGTTTCACGAAATTTCTCCGCAGCACCAAGAATGTCTCCTTCTTCAATCAGCGCAAAGGCTCCCGGAATATCATTGCTAACAGGGCAGGCTTCTTGACAAGGAGCAGAAGGGCACTGAATACAACGTTGTGCTTCAATTTTTGCCGCATTTAAATCAAAACCAAGATATGTCTCATCCCAATTTTGGATACGATCACTAGCATCCTGTTTAGGAACTTTTTGAACTCCTATATCGAGCTTACGATGTACTAGGTGTGTCTGCTGCTGACTCATATTAACTTCCTTAAGCTTAACGCAAGGAATGATTTAGTTGTGGAGGTTTGCTATTTTTAACATTTTTTAAAAAGAAACCTCACTCTCTATCAAAACTTTAAGGAGAACACTTGTAGGTTTTCTTGTAGGTTTTCTTGTAGGTTTTCTTGTAGGTTTTCTTGTAGGTTTTCAAGAGATTGCATACTTCGGAGGAACTTTCCAAACATCACTAGGCGGAGACTCCTGGGCACGAATTTGAGTTCTAATACGAGCAATTTTAAAACGTTCAGCCTGTTTAATAATTCGATCATGCTCCTGAACCTTTGCATTATTTTGTTTTTTAGTACTGTGTCGTTTTGGCACGCCAGCCATTTCCTTAATTAAGCCTTCGTTCTTTAATTGCTCTAGATGACTCTGCACATTGCTATCAGCTGCTCTCCGCAATCTATTATCAATTTCAGGATATATTTCAAGCATAATTTCCCAAGAAGTGACTAGATCATTTTGCTTTAACACCTTTATTATTTGCTGCTCACGTTTATTACGATGGGCTATATAGTCTTTTAAACGCTCCCGAGGATTTTCGATTAGAGGACCATGACCAGGACAAATTACTTTGAGATTTGGCAAATCTACGAGGTACTTGAGGCTTGTACGATAATCTGCCAAATTTTGGACAGTTGTTGTTGTACTGCCCAAAATTGTATCTCCAGTAAATAAAACGCCATCGGACTCAAGATAAAAACACGTAGAGTCTACAGAATGACCAGGTGTGTGCAGCACAGTAACCTTAACTCCCTTACCGAGTTCGATATTTTGGCCATCATGAATCTTTGTTACGCCACGAGCTGGCAATCTACCCTTTAGCAATGAACGGGAATTGTGGGGGATTAAAATTTCTGAACCATAAATTTCCCGAATCCACTTGAGATTACCAGAGTGATCTGCATGGTGATGAGTAATTGCAGAAAGTGCGATTTCAGTCTTTTCAATCGCCGCCAAATAACCCTTTAACATCCACCTATACCGTTCAAGTGACTCACCAGAATCAATTGTTAACGCCTGATCGCCTCCAATATAAAAAATATTCGTAAATACAGGATGCATTGGGCTATCATCGGGAACCTGAAGTGCCCTAACATTCTGAGAAACTCGCATACCACTACACCTAAATCAGTTAATCTAAAACCCAGTTTAGTATCTGAACCTCTGGAGAGGTAAAATTACTAGATATTAGCCCCCGTAGCTCAACCGGACAGAGCGACGGACTTCTAATCCGTAGGTTGTAGGTTCGAGTCCTGCCGGGGGTAAAAAATAGTTTTTACAAAAAAAGATACTTACGTAGCATAAATACTGGGGCTTGAAGCTAACGACGTGGTATGATCCGTTCGCACTGAAAGTACATAATTAGAAAGTTCTTTGAGTGACAGCTCCTAGGCAGGTCAGATTTGAGTTCAATCAATGTTGCTATTATCGGTGTAGGGAACTGCGCCTCTTCTCTTGTTCAGGGCATAGAATTCTACAAAGCTGTAGAGGCTAGCGATGAAGTCCCAGGGATAATGCATCCCGTACTTGGTGGATATCACATTAGAGACATTAATGTTGCAGTAGCCATTGACGTGGACAAGGAGAAGGTGGGCAAGGACCTTTCAAAGGCCATCTTTTCAGGACAAAACAATACACAGCAGTTCTCAGATGTTCCCCATGCAGGTGTAGAAGTTGCCCGTGGTATGGCGCACGATGGACTTGGCCAATACCTAAGTGAGGTAATAGAAAAGGCACCAGGTGGAACCGCAGATATTGTTCGTCTTTTGCGAGACAATAAAATAGACGTAGTAATCAATTATTTACCTGTCGGTTCAGAAGAAGCGACCAAATGGTACGTTGAGCAAGCCCTTCAGGCTGGTTGTGCTTTCATAAATTGTATCCCCGTATTTATTGCACGTGATGCAAATGGTTACTGGCCAAAAAGATTTGAAGAAGAAGGTTTACCCATCATCGGTGATGATATTAAAAGCCAAGTGGGTGCAACAATTGTGCATCGTGCGTTAGCTAGACTGTTTGAGGATCGGGGGGTACAACTCGATCGCACATATCAACTCAATTTTGGTGGTAACACCGACTTTATGAACATGCTCGAGCGCTCTCGGCTGGAATCAAAGAAAATATCCAAAACAGCAGCAGTTACTAGTCAATTGGAACGCGAACTTCCAGCTACAGACGTACATGTTGGGCCAAGTGATTATGTTCCATGGCTTGAAGATAGAAAATGGTGCCATATACGCATGGAAGGAACGACTTTTGGAAATGTGCCACTAAACCTTGAACTAAAACTAGAAGTGTGGGACAGCCCAAATAGTGCCGGAGTTGTTATAGATGCCATACGTTGTGCAAAACTTGGCCTTGATCGTGGTTTAAAGGGTCCCTTATTAGCACCTAGTGCCTATTTTATGAAATCACCACCAGTTCAATACTATGATGATCAAGCCCGAGATATGGTGGAAGAATTTATTAGCGAAGGCTAAATGCAACGTTGGCTGTGGCTAATAGGAACGAAATTAATACACCGCTTACCGGTTCAGTTTGTATATAAACTCGCAAAAATCATTGGGAAAATTGTTTTTGTGGTTTGGGTCCGTGGACGAAAAAACATGCTGGCAAATTATAAGCATGTGCTTCCTAATGCTACTGAATCTGAACGACGTAAAATAGCACGCCAATCTCTTGAAAATTACTGCTGTTACATAGTAGATTTCGCTCGATTACCGAATATTCCACCTTGTTTAGTAGAATCTGCACTTGCAAAAGACGAGCACTTTGAAGCCATTGATCGAGCACTTGAACGAAAACGGGGTCTAATAGTCGTTGTTATGCATTTTGGGAATTGGGATTTAGGGGCAAGCAGTGCTGCATTAAAAGGATACCCAATAACAGTCCTAGCTGAGACATTTTCTGATAGACACTTAGACAAGCTGATTGTTAGTGCTCGGGAAAAACTAGGACTTAAAGTTACTAAAATCGAAGGTACAGCCCCTTCAATAATTCGAGACCTTCGTAGCAACAGGCTCCTCGCCATTTTGCTCGATAGGCCGATGCAAGATGGCGGAGGCGTACAGGTAAAATTTTTCGGTAGTGACCTGGTAGTCCCCGCTGGTCCAGCAAGATTAGCACTACGTACAGGAGCTGCTATTGTAAATGTTGCTTTTCCAAAACTTCGATCAAATGACCTGAGCATTTCTATGCTTTCAAGCTTCGTTGCAAGTCAAGAAGAAGACTCTGATCACAATAATAAAGATGCTGTACAAAAACTTACCCAAACAATCATGGATGAGCATGAGAAATTTATTCGGCTTCACCCCACTCAGTGGTACATGTTTCGCCGAATGTGGCCTTTAGACTAATGGCAAAACTATGGATTTTCCGCCTTTCTTTTCCTCTTGTAGGACGTTTTCCTTCAGCATTCTATGTATTAACTTGGCTGGCTGGATGGCTCATCTGGTGGGTTTTTCCAAAACTTCGCCAACAAGTCAATAGCAACCTAATCCCTATATGCGGACCAAATCTACAAAAAAACCCTGGGGTCGGGTCTGAGATAGTTAGGAATATAGCAAGGTACTACGTCGACTTGGCTGCAATGCCTTATCGGGATTTTAAAAAGTTTAACCGTACTAGTGTGACATTTTCTAAAAACTCTTCACTCTACTTTAATCAATTGATGCAAGAAAAATCTGTAATTATTATGAGTGGCCACATTGGCAACCCCGAAATTGCGCTAACTGCATTGCATGCTGCAGGCAGGGAATGGCTAGAAATCGTTGAGCCCTTGTCAAAACCATTGGACCAATTCCTTTCTCAAGTTAGAAGTTATACAGGCGCACATGTTGAAACAAATGGAATGAAGGGTGCCCGTGCTGCACTTAAACAATTACGTAAGGGAGGTATTGTGGCATTAATAGCAGATCGGAACATGTCAGAAAAAGGTGTTTGTGTTTCGGTATTTGATAGACACATACTGTTTCCTTCAGGCCCATGGCAATTAGCCCGAGCAAGTCGAGCGACGGTTTTTCCTATCTTTTGCATTAGAGGTTCGAAAGGGAGCACAAAAATTTTTGTTAACGAACCTTTGCAAATTTCCTACACTGATAACGAAAAGGATGATATACAAAAAGCTGCTCAGCAATGGGCAACAATCTGGGCTTCACATTTAAAAACATATCCAACACAATGGGCAATACTGGAAAACTTTTGGGAGAATCATCGCTGTGGGTAAGGCTGACTTACATTTACATACCAAACTTTCAGATGGAATGGCTTCAATTGAAGATTTGCTAGACTATGTCCAAAATGAGACTGATCTTGACGTGATTGGCATAACAGATCATGAGGATGTTAGGGGTGGACTAATAGCACAAGAACTAGCAGCCAAGCACAACTATCGCTTTGATGTAGTACCTGGAGCAGAAATTACGTCAAGAGCAGGACATCTGCTAGCTTTATTTATTGAACAAACGCCAAAAATATTCCAATCCCTAGAGCAAACATTAGAAGCCATTCACAAACAACAAGGGTTAGCCATCGCACCACACCCGTTAAGTTGGTTAACCCGCTCAATAGGAAAAAAAAATATCGACAACATTGTTGCTCAAGGTGAAATTGGTATTATGTTCGATGGCATAGAAACTGCCAACGCAAGTCTTGCTGGTCAAATAACCGCCAAGCAAGTCCAGCACTTAAACAAGACAACTTGGCAGCTTCCCGAATTGGGCTCAAGCGATGGGCATCATTTGGTACAAATTGGCTCGGCATGGACAAGCTTTACAGGAACTACATCTGACGACTTAAAAAAAGCTATCACAACAAATACAACTGTTGCCCAAAAAGGGAAGCTGCCTACCCTTAAAGAAATAGGTTATCTACAAATCACACTAGGTTTAATTTGGGGATTTTCTGCAACACCACGGCAAGTAATTCGACGAATTACCAAGAAAAGCATCCAATGAAAATTGCATTGGTTTCACCTTACGACTGGTGTGTTCGCGGTGGGGTAAATGCACACATTTCCCAACTAGCCGACCAATTTAGAGCTTGGGGGCATCAAGTAATTATCATAGCCCCAGCCTCTGATAAAAAAGCTGCTGAACAAGAATGTGTCGTCATGGGAGAACCAATAGCTCTACCCGTAAGTGGTTCAATGGCAAGAATAACTTTCACTTGGCAGCCCAAAGCAATTAAAGAGTTACTCGAAAAACATCGCTTTGACATAGTTCATTTACACGAACCACTCATGCCTTTGCTTACCTATCAAGTATTAAGGTATTCACGTGCGATTAATGTCGGAACTTTTCATGCAGCAAAAGAAGGTGGCAATCGCTTCTACGGATACACAAAACCTCTCACAAAAAGATGGTTCCGGAAATTGGATGGAAAAATTGCTGTTTCCCCAACCGCATCTCAACTCGTCAGTAGGTATTTCGCAGGGTACTTCAATATTATTCCAAATGGGATTGCTTACGAACACTTCAGTACCAATCATCAACCATTTCCTGAATTAATGGATGGGAAATTAAATATCCTGTTTGTAGGCAGGCCTGAAAAACGTAAAGGCCTTCAGTATTTACTACGTTCATATTTACAATTATATAAACAGGATAAAAACATCAGACTGATTGTTGTTGGAGCAGGTAACTTTGAGCGCTATGAACAATTCATGAAACGTCATGGAGCAGATGTGACTTTTAAATCAAATGTTCCCTATGAAGAACTGCCCCGCTATCACAACAGTGCTGATATTTTCTGCTCACCTGCTACTGGTAATGAAAGTCAAGGAATCGCAATTTTAGAGGCTATGGCAGCAGGAATTCCTGTTGTTGCAAGCAATATAGATGGGTTTGCAGGCGTAATCACGGATGAATTCGATGGGTTACTTGTAAAGCCAAAAAGTGAGGATGCAATTACAAATGCAGTCTTACGGTTACGAAACGATCCTTTGCTACGAAAAACCCTTGGAAAACGTGGCCAATTACAAGCACAAAGTTATTCATGGAACAGTGTCGCACGAAAAGTAATTGCCTACTACGAACGATTACACTATGAAAAACAACAATTCGAGAGCATCCAAAAAGCAAGCCTCGATAATTAACCCCTAATGCCAATTCAAATTCTTCCTAGAAAACTACCCAGAAACATCGCAGCCTTCATTGGAAATTCTGGAGCAAAGCTCGGTATTGACCCAAATGCTATTACATCCTTTGGCCTTCTAGGTGCAGTTTGTGCAGCTTGGCTTGTTGGAACAAATTTTTTACTCACTGCGGGAATTTTATATTTGTTTTTTAGCGCACTGGATTTTGTAGACGGAGCTGTAGCTAGAGCATCAGGCAAAGCATCACCTTTTGGAGCAGTCCTAGATGCAGTATTAGATAGGGCTGGGGAAACAATAATGATTACGGGTTGTGTTTGGTATTTTGTCTACCGCGATGAACATTGGCAAACACTAGTAGCATTAGTTGCAATATTTGGAAGCGTGGCCGTCAGTTTCATAAAATCAGAAGGGGAGCGAAGAGGTTTTGAAATATATGAAGGGTTTTTCAGACGCCAAGAAAGAGTCATGATCCTAGGAATTGGATTGATCGCTGATGGACTTACAATTGCAATAATCATTCTTGCTTTGCTAGCAAACATTACCGCATTGCAAAGAATATTTTTATTCGTAACTCGTATAAAATCACAAAGCTAGACGACGTTTACATACAATACTGAAGGCAAATATAGAAATTGCAACCAACCCTAATCCCACACCTCCAAAAATAAAACCCTTGCTAGTAACACTTATAGTAGAAGTATTACTATCTTCAGAATCGCTAGGTTGGCTAGAAGGACCAACAGCTCCAGCAGGTTCACTAACATTTATCTCTGGAGACTCAACTTCTAGTTCAGAAAGATTAAAAGAGCTACGGAATGCTGATTCGAAATCAACTAGGTTAAAACCATAAGTCAACTCCAATGCATCATCATATCGTTTTCCATCTTTTATAGTTGCAAAAAATTGCGAAAATTTATCCAGCCCTCCAAATTCAATGAGGAAACCAACCATCGCATAAGCTTGCCCATAAAAAAGATTTACTTGGATAGCCTCTGCACTGGCAGTGGCCATTTCAGAAAAAGGAATTAGTCGATCAAATGAAACCGCGATATTAAATGCACTCACATAACCTGAGCCTGGATCGCGCTGCCCGTACACGGCAGTACCCTCGTCAAGCCAGCTTGGCAAACGACCAAAAGCACCTATGCCTGCCGCATCTGTAAGGATATGCACATATTCATGACGCAATGTTTCAATTGGATCACACGCCCCATCTGTCACATAGATGGTATTCGCTGCAACCTTCACTCCACAAGTATAAGTTTGTGCGTCAAATCCAGTATTACGCCCTGGGAGAGCCTCAAGCATTTCTGATTCCGAAGAAAAAAGGACTACACCAACTGGCCCTGAATCAAGATTAGTCTTTAGCAGCTGGCGACCAATCACCTCGTAAGTTCGTGCAGCAGCATCAAGCAGATCTTGGGCTAATTGCAATCGATTACCGTAAAAATACACAGATGCAATTGAACTTTCCACAGCTACCCAATCATTACCCGATGGCAAAAAAACAAAGGAGACCTCCTCGCTTGAAAATTCTTCCCCATCTACCAAAATCACTTCCCAAAAATAAGTGAATGTGGTTCCCACGGGAACGCTAATATCTGAACCACGCGTCACTACTTCAACCTCAGTAGATACCGCACTTGAAGGGGTAAAGCTTTTGGGTGAACCACGTGCTCGACCAAGGCCTGAAATCATATACCTTAAAGTTATCTCTTCAACTTCAATTGGAGCAGTAACATCAAGTGAAAAAATTAAGGACCTTGGAAAATTGTTCTCAACGGATGATTTAAATGTTACGGACTGCCCATTGGCTGGCTTTACACATATTAATAGTAAAAAAAAGCAGCAGAGCATTGGAACTACATATTTCATGCTGTTAAACCTTCTATATGATCTTCACCAACACGTGAACGCAAAAAAGCAGCAATTAAGTCATCTAAATTCCCATCCAGAACTGCTGCAGCATCACTGGTTTCAAAATCGGTCCGGTGATCTTTAACCATTTTATAAGGGTGTAAAACATACGACCTAATCTGGTTACCAAAAGCCATATCCATATGCTTTCCTTTAAGGCGCTTATGTTCCTCATCTTGACGAATCATTTCCTGTTCTAACAAACGGGATTCCAAAACCTTCAAAGCACTTTCACGATTTCGATGCTGAGATCTCTCATTCTGGCATGAAACAACAATTCCCGTAGGTAAGTGAGTAATTCGAATTGCAGTTGAATTCTTCTGAACGTTCTGCCCGCCATGCCCACTAGCTCTAAAAACATCAACCCGCAAATCATCAGGCAAAATCTCAATCTCTGTTGAAGAAACCACTTCAGGCATTACTTCAACTTTTGCAAAAGAAGTATGTCGTGCATGGTCTGTATCAAATGGAGAAAGTCGAACAAGCCGATGCACACCTCTCTCACTTTGTAAATACCCAAAAACAAGCTCACCCTTTATTTCAAGCATTGCGCTCTTAATTCCCGCTTCCTCCCCTGGAGTGGTATCAAGTACATCAACAGAAAATCCACGCTTTTCAGACCAGCGAATGTACATTCTTAGCAACATTTCCGCCCAATCTTGTGACTCTGTCCCGCCGGCACCTGCATGTATGGCAAGTATGGAGGAGCGATCATCATAAGGTCCGGATAACTGCAATTCAAAATCACGTTTTTCTAATTCTTGAGATAATTCCATGAATTCCGAAGTAACAGAACCTTCAATAGATGTATCCCTTTCCAGTGATGCCAGCTCAATCAACTCATAGAGCTCACGTACCCTCCGTTCCAAGCTACGCCAAACACTGACACGATCTCGGACAGAGGCTAACTCCTGCATTGTGCTACGGGCAACATCTGCATCATCCCAAAATCCTGGCAATGCAGACTTTTCTTCAAGTTTTATCAGGGAGGATTCGTTAGAGGCTATGTCAAAGACGCACCATTATGTCAGAAATTCGTTCAGAAAGAGACTTCACTTCATCAAATAACATCATTGCTATTATCCTAGGAAAATAGCATCTAAACCAGCTTTGCGTGCTGCAGCATCAACTGTATTCGCAAGTAACATGGCGATCGTCATTGGACCAACACCGCCTGGCACCTTTGTTATGTAAGAAGCAACCTCACTGACACCGGAAAAGTCGACATCACCAACCAAACGCCATCCACGTTTACGCGTAGAATCTTCTATCCGATTCACTCCCACATCAATGACAACCGCCCCTTCTTGAACCATTTCTGCAGTCACCGACAACGGTTGTCCCACCGCAACTATTAAGATATCAGCCGAATATGTATACTCTTGCAAATTTTCAGTAGCAGAGTGACAAATAGTAACCGTCCCATTAGCTCCCCGTGTTTTATTAGACAACAAAACTGAAAGAGGACGGCCAACCAAGGTGGAACGACCCACAATTACCACATGCTTACCAACTGGATCTACACCTGCATACTGCAATAACTGCAGAACTCCATGAGGGGTGCATGGTAAGGGTCCATCAATCTCACCACGTAACAAACGACCTAAGTTCACAGGGTGTAGCCCATCAGCATCCTTTTCAGGAGAGATTGCATCTATAACCTTATGAGCATCAAAATGGGAAGGCAGAGGAAGCTGGGGAAGAATAGCCTGGAATCGATCATCTAAATTTAATTTCGTAATAAGTGAATCTAAATCTGCTTCCGTGCTCTCTGATGGCAAAGCAAATGTTTCGGACATGATACCAACTTCAGCACATGCCTTTGCCTTAGCAGTAACATAAGAGATAGAGGCAGGATCATTACCTACAATTACGGCAGCCAATCCTGGGTACACATTTTTTCCAGATAGTTTTTCAACTTCTTTTGATAAACGTGTACGAATGCTGGAAGCTACCGCTGTACCATCGATAATTGTTGCTGTCATGCTCACAGACTAGCAGAGGAAAGATAGTTTCACGATTTTGATATAAAAGTTATATGAGGATTAAATGGATACAAAATTTTCAACGGGAATAGATATCATCGAGATTGAACGAGTCGCACATGTTTTGAGAAAACATGAGATTAGATTCTTAAATCGTATTTATACATCTGATGAAATAAAATTTTGTCGAGGCAGGACACCAGAATTAGCTGCACGATTTGCTGCAAAAGAAGCTGTAATGAAAGCACTAGGAACTGGTACCCATGGCGTGGGATGGAAAGACATCGAGGTACTACCTAACAAAAGGGGGAAACCTCTTGTTTTCCTTTATGGCAGAGCTGCAAAACGAGCGGAAAAAATTTCTCTTCATGGACTTGAAATCAGCTTGTCCCATTCTAAAGAATATGCAATAGCTTCAGTTGTAGGGGAACGGGCACTTTCTCATGAAGAAGATATGCCTCGATTCGGTATGGCAGCCAATAAATTGATACAAAAGGAAGGGTTAAGATGAAACTATTAACTAGACAAGAAATAAAAAACCTTGAACAAGAAGCCATCGCGTCAGGCATGACTGAAAAGCAATTAATAGAAGAAGCTGGGTTAGCGACTGCACAAGAAGCATGGATGCTTTTAGGCACTTTAGAAAACCGCTCCATTGTGGTTCTTTCTGGCCCTGGAAACAACGGAGCTGATGGCCTCGTAGCAGCTCGTCATCTACATGATTGGGGAGCAAGTGTAACGATATTTACCCCAAAACTAAGAAGGTCAGATGAAAATAGTGTAGAACTTGAGAATCGAGAACTACACATCCAAACAAAATTTGGGGAAGCAATACGGGCTAATTTAGAAACAGCTGATTTAGTTATAGATTCATTACTTGGCATAGGAAAAACCCGTTCATTATCCGAAGGAGAACCCATCGCCGAGACATTAGTCTCACTACAAAAAGTGAGAATGGGTCAACAGCCACCAAAAGTACTAGCAGTAGATTTACCAAGTGGAGTAGATAGCGACAATGGAACAATTGATCCACAAACAGTTGCAGCTGATATCACTATCACTTTTTGTACCCCCAAAGTAGGAATGTATCAACTTCCTGCAAGCTCTGTAGTAGGACAGATTCAAGTCGTCGATATAGGTATTCCAACGCCAACTGGTAACACTAAACACCTCGAACTCATAACTCCTAAATGGGCTCGAGATATGCTTCCGCATCGACCAAAAAATTCAAATAAGGGTACTTTTGGCAAGGTTTTAATAGTCGGAGGTAGTACTAAATTCCGCGGAGCAATTGCTCTGGCTGGACAGGGAGCATATAGGGCAGGGGCAGGTCTAGTAACTATTGCATCTCCAAAAACTGTTGTGGATTCCGTTTCTGGCAATTTAATTGAAGCAACATATTTACCACTCGCAGAAAGTGAAGGGGGTATCGCTGGGGAAGCTACGATACACATGAGGAAACTATGGAACGAAGCTAATGCGGTTGTTCTAGGACCAGGCTTAGGACAAACAGAAGGTGCACAAGCATTCTTATGGGCTGTATTACCCGATATAAATGGTTCAGCAAACAATGGAACTATTATTGATGCGGACGCATTAAACGCAATGGCAAAGCTACCTGATGCAACAGAACGAATTCCACAAAACACAATTTTAACCCCACATCCTGGAGAAATGGCGCGTCTACTCAATACAACTGTGGAAAAAGTACAGCAAAATCGGCTTGCCACAGCAAAAGAAGCTGCGGAAAAATTTAATTGTACGATCGTCCTTAAGGGTGCACATACCTTAATCGTGGAAAACAACGGAGCTTCTATGCTTTCGCCATTCGCAAATCCACTTCTCTCAACTGCAGGTTCTGGTGATGTACTGGCAGGAATTATAGGAGCTTATCTCGCCCAAGGCCATACACCTATAGAAGCTGCTGCCTTAGGTGTGTACATGCACGGTGCAACAGGTGAAAGTTTAAGCCTGCGTTACGGTAATAGCGGATTGTTAGCAAATGAACTTTCTGAACAATTACCAAAAACAGTCAAGGAGATTTTGATAAGCTAGAGTATACTCTGCCGATAAAAAGGATTTTCTGTGAATCAAAGAGTCGTCGTAACAGGTGTTGGTATGGTTACGCCTCTAGGGCATACCACCGCTTCTACTTGGGAAGCTCTAGAAAGCGGCAGGAGCGGCACTGCACGCATTACCGCATTCGATCCTGAGGGTTTTGCATCGCAAGTAGCTGGTGAAGTCACAGGATGGCAACCTGAATCTTATTTTGACAAAAAAACTGTACGCCGAACAGATAGATTTGTTCAGTTTGCCTTTAAAGCTGCTGATGAGGCATTGAAAGAAGCTCAATTAGAGATAACTGCAGATAACGCCAACAGAATTGCAGTGATTGTCGGCACCTCAATGGGTGGATTAGGTTCATTGACACGAGAATATGATGTCCTAAAAGAAAAAGGTCCGAATCGTGTCAGTCCATTTCTTCTACCCCTTATGCTGCCTGATATGGCTAGTGGCCAACTAAGTATTCGGCTAGGTACAAAAGCAGCAAATTATGCAATAGCTAGCGCATGCTCAAGTAGTGCTGATGCACTAGGTGAAGCATCAAATATGATTAAGCGAGGTGAAGCAGATGTAGTCATCGCGGGAGGTAGTGAATCTACTATTATCCCTATTGTGGTCGCAGGCTTCGCGGCAGCAAAAGCATTAACAAATGCGAACAATAGACCTGAATGCGCATCACGACCATTTGATTCACAACGAGATGGGTTTGTAATTGCTGAAGGTGCTGCAATCCTCATTCTGGAAGCAGAAGATCATGCATTAAAAAGAGGTGCTACACCATTAGCAGAATTTGCATCTTATGCAGCAACTAGTGATGCACATCATGTTACACAACCTCCTGAGGATACAGCAGGTGCAGTAGGTGCAATGAGGTTAGCTATACAAAAAGCAAAACTTATGCCTGATGAAATCGATTACATAAATGCCCATGGAACATCAACACCTTTGAATGATAAGGCGGAAACACAAGCTATAAAGCGAACGTTCGGTGAAGAAATAGCGGCGACAATACCTATTAGTTCAACAAAGTCGATGACTGGACATCTTCTAGGTGCCGCCGGTGCTGTTGAGGCGGGTATTTCTGTATGTGTATTAAGGAAGGGGGTAGTTCCACCTACTATTAATTACCATTCACCAGATCCCGATTGCGATCTAGATTATGTTCCAAATATTGCACGGGCATTACCTATTAGAACTGTACTATCGAATTCATTTGGATTTGGCGGACACAATAGTTCTCTTCTTTTTCGGCAATGGAATGACTGAAACTATCTCTAACCGCTGGGTATTACGTAATCCTAAAGCTTCACTAGAACGAATAGTTGACTATCCAGAAATTGTGGGCACTGTCCTCGCTGCACGAGGTATCACAACACGTAAAGATGCCGAGCGATTTTACCGATCAGAAAATATCCCGAGACATGATCCATTCTTGCTTCCAGATATTTTAAAAGGATTACAACGGTTAGATGAGGCCCTCCTACATGCCGAAACAATCGCCCTTTTCGGAGACTTTGATGTTGATGGAGTCACGTCAATCGCAGTACTTAAGATTGGCTTAGAACGACTTGGAGCAAAATTGATTACATACTTACCAGATCGATTTTCAGAAGGGTATGGACTTAATCAAAATGCTATACATCAGCTAGCCAAACAAGGCACATCGCTTTTAATAACGGCTGATTGTGGCACCAGTTCTATAGAAGAAATCAAAGTGGCAAACAAACTTGGAATGGATGTAATTATACTTGATCACCATACAGTTCCATCAGTACTACCAGAAGCCTTGGCAATCATAAATCCAAAACGTCCTGACTCATCCTATCCTTTTAGGGAAATGGCTGCAGTAGGGGTAGCATATCGATTTTTGGAAACTTTTTACTCTTCAAAAAATCTGCCTTTCCCCGCTGAAGATCTAATTGATTTGGTCGCCCTAGGAACTGTCGTGGATGTTGCGCCGCTGGTAGATGAAAATCGCACAATTGTAAAAGCCGGATTGGAAATGATGGTCACAAATCCAAGAATAGGCGTTGGTGCTCTTGTACAACAAGCGAAATTAAAGAATCAGTTGAATGCGGAACAACTAGCATTTGCACTAGGTCCTCGGTTAAATGCAGCCGGTCGGCTAGATCATGCAAAATTAGCGTTCGACTTACTAACAACACAAGATTTACAAATAGCCAAACAATTATCAGAAAAATTGGAAAGACTAAATCTACAGCGAAGAGAGGAGTGTGCAGAAGCACATGCCTTAGCAGAAGAATTGGCTGATAACAGAACTGATCCCATAGTGATGGTAGGGAGTAGTCGCATCCATGCAGGAATAATCGGAATTGTTGCGGCCAGATTAGCAGAATCAAGAAAAAAGCCTGCCATAGTTTACGAAAGACAACATGAAGAAAGTCGAGGAAGTGCTAGATCAATTCCACAATTCGATATTGTCGGAGCTATTCGCAAAGAAAGCGAACTACTCGAACGTTATGGTGGGCATCGAGCAGCTGCTGGATTCACAATAAAAAACGAAAATATCGAACCATTCCGTGAAAGAATTATTAATACCGCAGCCGAACTCATGGAATCAATAGATCCTAGAAAAATAATTGAAATTGATGCAGAGGCTGCGCTAGGAAACATAAAAGGAAGTGAGCTACGAGGATTATTAGCTTTTGAGCCCTGCGGACATGAAAATCCGAAGCCGGTTTTGTTTAGCAAAAATGTTGAATTAATTGAAAAAAAGCGTGTTGGCTCGGGCCAAGAACATTTGCGTTTAAAAATTAAAGATGGGGGAATTACTTGGCAAGGAATTGCATTCGGCAAAGGTGATCTAGAGCTAGGGAAGCAAATAGATATCGTGTACAGCCTGAAAAAGGGTTGGTATGAACGTACTGAAATCGAAGTGTTTGATGCTTGTTCGAGTGGGCTAAGAACTATCGAAGATAGAATTGCCACTTAAGGTCGATAGCGCTGTGCCAAAGGCAACCTCCTATCTCGTCCAAACGCTCGTTGCGTGATTTTTACTCCTGGCGGACTCTGGCGACGTTTATATTCGTTCTGATCAACTAAACGAATTATGTGTCGCACATCAATTGCATCAAACCCTGCAGCTATAAGATCGCTAACTGTAGCATCACGCTCAACATATGCTTCCAGTATGGGATCCAACACAGAGTATTCAGGTAATGAGTCAGTATCAAGTTGATCTGGACGAAGCTCAGCACTAGGTGGCTTAGTAATAATACTTGAGGGGATTGTTGGTTTCAGATTTTGTAAATTTTTCCAATTTGCCAATTTATACACAAGTGTTTTAGGCACATCCTTAAGAATAGCAAACCCACCAACAAGATCTCCGTAGAGCGTTGCATACCCTGTTGCCATCTCACTTTTATTACCCGTCGTAAGAACAATCGCATTAAATTTATTGGCTAGGCTCATTAAAATATTTCCTCGCAAACGTGACTGCAAATTTTCCTCAGCTAAGCCATCCACCACCCCACCAAAAGGTTTAGCAAGCATATCTAGCATCGCATTGTGAGCTGGTTCAATAGGAACAGAGTGATAAGCAATACCAAGGTTTTTAGCAAGTTCCTTAGCATCTTTGCGACTGTGAGTACTTGAATAACGCGACGGCATAGACACCCCTGTTACATGACTATGACCAACGGCATCAACTGCAATAGCTGCAACCAAGCTTGAATCAATCCCCCCTGACAAGCCTATTAAAACATCCTCAAAACCAGTTTTTGATAAATAATCACGCACACCCAAAACCAAAGCTTTCCAAATCCCTTCTTCTTCTCCAAGAGTTGGCGCAACTTTCATATCATCCGATTTAGATTTCAAAAATTGAGGATTAAATTTCAATTTATTATGTAAAACTTTCTCTTCTGTACTTGCTAAGCCATGACGCGCTTCTATTCTTCCTCGTGGATCATGAAGCCGAGGCTTAGAAACATCATCGAGATCAATTTCTGTAACAAGTAGTTCTTCGACAAACTGAGATGCTCGAGCAATAAGACTCCCATCGGATTTCACAAGAAATGAAGAGCCGTCAAAAACAAGCTCATCCTGCCCACCCACTGCATTTACATATGCTAACGCAAGGTTGTTATCTACTGCCCGTGTGAACAGCATCTGCTCACGTTGCTCAACTCGCCCAGAGGAGAAAGGAGAAGCATTAATATTTATGCAAAGTTCAGCTCCGGCCAAGGAAAAGCCGGTCAACGGCAAACCTGGGTACCAAATATCTTCGCAAATTGAAACGCCAAATGTTAAATCACCAGCATGAAAAAGAGGTGTTGTACGTCCAGAGGAAAAATATCGTTCTTCATCAAAAACCCCATAATTGGGCAAACGCCTTTTGTGGTATACACCCACCCGTTCCCCATCTGCAAAAATTGCAGCTGCGTTATATGGATGAGAATTATGCCAGTCTACAAAACCAACAATTGCAATAATTCCTTTTGTTTCAGATTCAAGTACATCCACAACTGAAGCTGATGTTTGACAAAACTCCTTACGCAACAATAAATCTTCCGGTGGATATCCAGTAATTGCCAGCTCAGGAAAAGCAACTATGTCACATTGAAGCAGACGTGCTTCAGAAATATATTCACGAATTATCTTAAGATTCCCTTCGAAATCCCCAACTGTCGTATTAATTTGAGCAAGCCCAATCCGGCAAAATTTCATAATCCTATTGTTTAGCAGTATACCAGTGCACGCCACACTCTATTAAGCTACTCCCATGCAAACATTTAGCCTTGACGAGGCCAACCTTCTATTACCCCAAATTATCCCGCTGCTCGAAAAAATACATATGTGTACAAGAATCTATTAACAGACATTCAAGCAGTGCAAATGGCAATATGATCGTAACCCCTACAAGTAAGCAGTCTTCAGTATTACAAACTTCAAAAACCCTATGTGCATCGATGATTGCGATGCACATAGGGTTTTAATAAAGGCTCTAGAAAAAGATCTCATTGTTTCTACCATTTTAGAAATACGAAACTTGTCTTACTATGCTATCTACTTGGCAAAGAGAGCGTGCGTTATTGGCATGATTTAGATACTGGTTTCCATAGACGAAATCTTATTTAACAAAAAAGTTGACGTTGTGAATAGCAAGTTCTAGTGTGAACACAGTACTTAAAGATTGAAACGCTAGTACTAGGAATAGTATTCAGTCAGCGAACAAACAAGCGAATCAGTGATGGTGGAAGACTGGTAGTAGCGCAACTTGAAGAATGGACCTAGGAGTTCCTTATCTGAAGCCCTATGGGTGAGTAGGAGTAGGCGGTCGGCCCCGTTAACAGTCAGTTGTAAATTAATTTACAACATAGAGCGCTTTAGAAAGTTCTAAAGAAGCAAGGTGGCACCGCGGCCCCCCCGTCCTTGAGACGGGTTTTTTTGTCAGGAGGAAAATATGACAACAATAATAAATCTTGAAGATCAGCTTCAAGCAGTTTTGAAGGAACACTCAATGCTACGGCATCCCTTTTACCAAGCATGGACAAAAGGGACGCTGAAACTGGAGCAGTTGCAGGAATATGCGCGACAATATTTCCACTTTGAGGCAGCATTCCCTCGATTTCTCTCAGCAATACATTCTCGAACAGAATCCACGTCTGTTAGACAAATATTATTAGAAAATTTATGGGACGAAGAACATGGTAAACGTAACCACCAAGCTTTATGGTTAGAATTTGCAAATGCACTTGGTGTCAGTCGTTCAGAAGTAGAAGCAAGTCAACCAAACATTGAAACAAAAGAGCTCATTAAGCATTTCGAAAACAAATGCACTAATGCGCCAGTAAGTGAAGCTCTTGCAACAATGTTTGCTTACGAGGGACAGATCCCACAAATAGCTGAGGAGAAAATTGCTGGTTTAAGAGAAATGTACAATATGCAGCCACAAGAATATGAATTTTTCACTGTTCATATGGAATCCGATGTTGCTCATTCTAATGCTGAAATTCAAGCTCTAAAAACCATTTCTACAGATGAAGATGCGATGGTTAATGCCACTAATGAAGCTTGTGAACGATTACTTAGTTTCCTTGATGGTTGTTATAGTAGTTAGCCATCAAAATGTCTGAGCGAAAACGCATACTAACCGGTATTCGTCCTACTGGTGCTCTGCACTTAGGCCATTATGTAGGTGCGCTAGAAAACTGGCTTGATTTGCAAGATAGCTACGATTGCAATTTCCTAATTGCAGATTACCAAGTGAGTGACTACGCCAATGATATTGCGCATATACGTAAATCGGTTTGGGAAGTTGCTTTAGATTGGCTAGCAATAGGCCTCAATCCAGAAAACAGTAATTTTGTAATTGAAAGCCTTGTTCCAGAACACACTGAGTTAACAACTTGGCTTAGTTGGTTTTTGCCACTAGGTCTTTTGCAACGTAACCCAACTCTAAAAGCAGAAATGGAAAACTTTGGGAAAAAATCAGTTCCTCTAGCCTTTTTTTCGTATCCAGTCATGCAAATTGCAAACATATTGATGCCTCGGGCACATTTAGTTCCTGTTGGGGAAGACCAATTACCACACATCGAAATGACACGAGAAATTGCACGTCGTTTTAATCGACAATTTAGTGAAATATTTCCCGAACCTGAAGGATTAGTAGGTCGAGTACCACGCCTTGTAGGAATAGATGGACAAGCAAAAATGAGCAAATCATTAAACAATGCAATCTACCTAAGTGATGATGAGAATACTGTTAACGACAAAGTTCGCCAAATGTATACAGATCCGACGCGAATCCGAGCAACAGATCCAGGCCATGTTGAAGGAAACCCTGTTTTTATGTATCACGATGCGTTCAACCGAGATACAGAAGAAATAAAAGACTTAAAAGAACGTTATCTTTTAGGAAAAGTAGGAGATGTTGAGGTAAAACAAAAATTAGCTAAGTCTTTAAATATCTTTTTGGATCCAATCAGGGAACGACGTGCACATTTTGAAAAAAATCATGAGATGGTTCGTGAAGCATTAGAACTAGGAACTCTACGTGCTCGCGATCAAGCACAAACGACAATGGAATTAGTTCGAGATGCACTTGACTTAGGTTATTTAAAGAAAAGTTAAATGATACATCCAACTCTAGCAGAGCTACACGAACTTGCAAAAATGAAACAAGGCAACCTAACGCCAATTTATCGTGAAGTTGTAGCTGACTTAGAAACCCCGGTTTCTGCTTTTCTCAAGATCCGTAAAGGTGATTATTCCTTCCTATTAGAATCAGTAGAAGGTGGTGAACAGATCGCCCGTTATTCCTTCCTTGGAACCGCACCTTTTAAAGTTTTGGTAACAGATCAAGACTCAGACGATCCTTTAATCGCGCTTGAAGAAGAACTCGATAAGATAAAATACATCCCTCACAGCGGACTGCCGCCATTTACTGGTGGTGCTATTGGATATGTAGGTTACGAGGCTGTACATCATTATGAGCCGAGAGTTCCTGTAAATGACACAGATCCAATTGGAATTCCCGAATCTATGTTTCTACTTTGCGAGACAATTGTGGTTTTTGATCACCTGCGACACCGTATGCAAGTAGTTGCTCATTGCAAATTAGACAAAGACATAGATGAGGAATATGCCAAGGCAACTGAACGTATAGAAACAATTGTTTCACGCTTGAAGCAGCCGATACAACTCCCTAAGGAAACACCTGATGCTGAGCATAATAAAGTCACTCGATCAATTTCGAACGTAGGAAAAGAAGGCTATGAACTTATGGTCGAGGCAATTCGGGAACAGGTAATCGCCGGAGAAGTAATTCAAGCTGTCCCTTCCCAAAGGCTTACACGGCCAATCAACGTGCACCCATTCACAATCTATCGCCAACTAAGAACTGTAAATCCTTCACCATATATGTTTTACCTAGAAATGGGTGACTTCCAAATAGTAGGAGCATCTCCAGAATTACTTGTACGTGTAGAAAACGGCCTAGTAACAACTCATCCAATCGCTGGAACTAGGCCTAGGGGAAAAACACCAGCTGAAGATGAAGCTCTTGCCAATGAATTGTTAGCGGATGAAAAGGAACGCGCAGAACACATCATGCTTGTGGACCTTGGAAGAAATGATGTTGGGAAAGTTTCACAAGCAGGAACAGTAAACGTAGATTCCTTAATGAAAATTGAGCGCTACTCACATGTTATGCACATAGTATCGCAAGTATCAGGTAGATTAAGGAGCGGCTTATCCCGTTTTGATGCATTCAGATCTATCTTTCCAGCAGGTACAGTCACCGGTGCCCCAAAGGTAAGGGCTATGGAAATTATTGCAGAATTAGAAGAAGAAAAACGTGGTATTTATGCAGGTGCTGTAGGATATGCTTCTTTCGCAGGAACCTTAGATACCTGTATAGCAATTCGCACTATGGTTACAAAAAATAAAAATGCTTACATACAAGCTGGAGCTGGTATTGTTTATGACTCAATTCCCTCAAATGAATACCAAGAAAGCATGAATAAGTTAGGTGCATTAGAAAGAGCACTAGATCAAGCAGAAACTTCGCTCACAGAAGATACAGATACGGCGTAAAATACACTATGGCTCAGAAAATCGTGCTTGCGGCAATTCTAATGCAAACGCAAAAAGTGGCTCTCATCCAACAAACAAAGGGTGGGGACTGGGAGTTGCCATCTGGATTATTAAGCTCTACACATGAGACCACTGAAGATGGAATGTCCGATATATTGGATAATTTAGGTATAGCAACAAAAATTGATGACGCAGATTTTTATGCAACAACATACATTCAAACAGCCGATGAATATATCGTTTACAACCTATATGCGCCAACCAATTGGACGGGTGAGATAATTAACCCAACCGTTCACGCTGATTGGGTTAATTTCTCAGACCTAAGAGTTCGGAACCTCCCTGAATCAGTCTTGGAATTGCTTACATCATTCTTCGAAATGAAAAAGGTTCAAAACCCTACACACATGCACTCTGATACAAAAAGTGAACTAAGCAAAATGAACACAAGACGTGCCAGAGGACTTGATGTTTTGAAAACCCTGCGAGGTGATGATCCAGTGGAACAAGCAAAACAATTGAAAAGCAAATGGGGAGATTTAGCTGATGATATTATCGATTTTGCACTTGGGGAAGTATGGTCATCCCCAGATCTAGATCGCCGAACACGTAGTCTTATTACGGTGGGGATGACTGCTGCGCTTGGAGGACGACCACAAGCACTCTCGGCACACCTTGATGGTGCCTTAAATCATGGCGCTACTTTAGGAGAAATATCAGCAACGTTGAGGATGGTAGCCGTTTATGCAGGATTTCCTGCAGCCCTCGAAGGCTGGAGCATAATGGAGAAAGTTATGGAAAAAAATAATAATGCATCTCCATCTAATGAGGAGCAGAGCTAATGAGCCTTCTACTTGTCGATAATTATGATTCATTCACGTATAACCTATATCAATTTCTTGCAGAACTAGGTGCCGAAATTGTTGTTTATAGAAATGATGAAATCTCAATTGACGAATGCCGAACAATAGCACCTTCCCAAATAGTGATCTCGCCTGGCCCTGGTCGCCCTGAAAATGCTGGGGTTTCGGTAGAACTTATCCATGAATTTGCAGGTCAAATACCCATTTTAGGCGTTTGTTTAGGACATCAGTGTATTTATGCAGCATTTGGTGGAAACATTGAAGGTGCTGGTGAAATAAAACATGGAAAAACTTCAAAGATTCACCATGATGAACGAGAACTATATGACCAGATTCCACAAGATTTTGTCGCAGTTAGATATCACTCACTAGTGGGAACAAGCACTAGCCTGCCTGATGAATTATTGATCACATCTCAAACGGAAAACGGAACAATCATGGGAGTTAGGCATAAAACATATACAGTGGAAGGGGTACAATTTCATCCCGAATCAATCGCAACTGAGCATGGAAAAACTTTGTTAAAAAACTTTCTAGCTGTAAGGACTGGCAATTGGTTAAGCACACATTAATACAAAAGGCAATTAAATCCCTAACCGAGGGTGAGGGGATCAGTAGTACAGTTGCAGCCTCGATAATGGAAAGCATCATGACTGGTGAATTACCTGACGCCCAAATAGCTGCCTATCTCGCAACTCTGCATGCCCATGGAGAAGATCCTGATGTAGTAGCAGAATGTTCAAAAATTATGCAAAACCATGCTAGGCCAGTTCAAGTAGAAAATGTGATAGATATCTGTGGTACAGGCGGGGATGGCATTGATACTTTCAACGTATCTACTGCTGCAAGTTTTGTTGTAGCAGCAGCAGGTGCTCGCGTAGCAAAACATGGGAATCGTGCAATGTCGTCAAATTGTGGAAGTGCAGATATTTTGGAAGAACTTGGTGCGAATCTTGATCTGAATGGGCTACAGATCAAGGAAATTATTGAAGAATGTGGATTTGCATTTTTGTTCGCTCAAAAATTCCATCCAGCGATGAAACATGTAGCTAAAGTCAGACAAGAGCTTGGCATTCCAACCATATTTAACCTTTTAGGACCCCTCACAAACCCAGCATATCCAAAAGGACAGCTTGCCGGTGTAGGTTCCAAACATATCGCTACTCTAATGGCCGAAGCATTGCGGTTACGGAAATTGGAAAGATCAATAGTCGTCCATTCCCACGATGGCTTAGATGAAATTAGCATTTCCGCACCAACTACTTTATGGGTAATCGAAAACGATAAAATCGTAGAAAAGGAAATAAAACCCCAAGATTTTGGAATGGAATACTATCCCTTATCCGCGGTAAGAGGTGGGACACCGAAAGAAAATGCTCAAACATTAAAAGCCATTTTGGTCGGTGCAGAGGGGCCAGTCACAGACTTTGTCATTTTAAATGCTGCTGCTGGCTGCTATGTCGCAGGTATTGTTAATACAATAGAAGCTGGAGTAAGAGTCGCGAAAAATGCTATTACTTCAGGTAAGGCCCAAAAGGTAGCTTCAGACTTTATATCTCTGACACAAAAGAAATTATGAAAAAGTCACTACGTTCTAATGAACACTCCATCCTTAACCGTATAGTTGCCCAACGACGTCGGGATATAGATGAATTGAAACTAAAACTTCCGCAAGCAACCTTAGAACGACAAATTTTGAGTGCACCTTCAACTATAAACTTCAAGCATAGACTTGAGGGTACACAAACTTCTATCATTGCAGAAATTAAACGAGCATCACCAAGTAAAGGAGATATCGCGATCACAATTGATGCAGCAGAACAAGCTTCTCGCTATGCCAAAGGTGGCGCTGCTGGTATTTCTATTCTTACTGAACCGACCTGGTTCAAGGGCAGCCTCGAAGATCTTTATTCAGCACGCCAAATCGTAGAGCACCATACCCCAAAGCGCCCGGGTATCCTGAGAAAAGATTTCATTGTTGATGAATATCAAATCTTTGAAAGCCGCGCTTCAGGAGCAGATGCAATCCTCCTTATAGTCGCATGTCTAAATGCAAATGAAGTCTCTAGGTTTTTAAAGATTACTCATGATTTAGGTATGGAAGCACTCGTAGAAGTGAACACAGAACAAGAAATGGAAATAGCTACAAAAGCTAACGCAGGTTTAATTGGCATAAACAATAGAAACCTAGAGACTTTTGAGGTCGACTTAAATACCACCCAAGAATTGGCAAAGGATGCGCCACAAAAAGCGCTGTTAGCTGCATTAAGCGGAATTTCTAGTCGAGAAGATGTAGCACGTTTTGAGGATGCTGGTGTCAAAGCCGTTTTAGTAGGTGAAGCACTAATGCTAGCTGATGATCCTGGAAAATTGATTAAAACATTAATAGGAAAACCAAAAATCTAAAAATGACTCGTGTGAAAATATGTGGAGTGAGTGATCTGAAAACAGCCGAGGTAGCTGCTGAGTCTGGCGCAGATTTTGTCGGCATGGTATTTGCACCTTCCCCCAGGCAAGTAACACTCGAACGAGCAAAAGAAATCTCTGAAGAAATCCATAAGTGGAGAGGCAGCGGGGAACGTATCCGCTTACAGCCCCCTCCGAAGAACATCAGTGGATCTAAGGAAAAGTTAACATTCTGGAAAAATTTAATTGATGAAAATATAAAACAATTTCGCCCACTTCTAGTAGGAGTTTTTGCTGATCAACCTGTTGAATTTGTAAATAGCATTGCACAAGCAGTTGGACTTGATCTCGTGCAACTTTCGGGCAATGAAGAAGGAAATTACTGCACAAAATTAGAAATCCCAGCCCTAGAAGTAGTACATGTTTTCCCTAAAACAACAACTCAAGATATCGTTCAACATATATCCAGCAACAAAGCTTCGGGATTATTATTAGATACAGCCACGAGAGAATTGAAAGGAGGAACAGGCAAAGTGTTTGACTGGAAAGTCGCAACGGAAGTAAACATGCGAGTTCCCTTCATGCTTGCTGGAGGACTTACTGAAAAAAATGTAGCCCAAGCCATAACAATTGTAACTCCTTGGGCTGTCGATGTTTCGAGCGGTGTGGAAAAAGATGGGAAAAAGGATCACCAGAAAATAAAGGAATTTATAAGAACTGCCAAAGGAGCACTTAGTGGAACTTAACAAGAAGGAAATAAATGCTCGGTTTGGGGAATATGGAGGACGCTATATTCCCGAGGTTCTGGCCGAGGCTCATGATGAGCTTGAGAGAGAGTATACGAAATTACGAGAAGATCCAGATTTCCAAACTGAACTCTCCGATCTTCTGAGAAATTATGCTGGTCGGCCTACACCACTCACATTCGCAGCACGACTAAGTCAAGAGATCGGTGGTGCACGTATTTGGTTGAAACGTGAAGATTTAGCACATACTGGAGCTCACAAAATTAATAATGCTTTAGGACAAGCTTTGTTGGCAAAGCGAATAGGAAAACCTAGAATTATTGCAGAAACAGGAGCTGGCCAACATGGGGTAGCAACGGCCACCGTCTGCGCAATGTTAGGCCTAGAGTGCGTAATCTATATGGGATCTGCAGATGTTCAAAGACAATCATTAAATGTTTTTAGGATGAAAATGCTTGGGGCCAAAGTAATAACTGTTGAATCAGGCAGTAAAACACTCAAGGATGCGATAAACGAAGCCATGCGGGACTGGGTAACAAATGTTGAATCAACACATTATTTGATCGGATCGGCTATTGGCCCACATCCATTCCCAACAATAGTAAAAGATTTTCAATCTGTAATAGGAATTGAAGCACGTGATCAAATGCTCAAACAAGCAGGGAAACTTCCCGAGGTCGCTATTGCATGCGTGGGTGGTGGTAGCAACGCGATTGGCCTATTTTCACCATTAATTAATGATCCAATACGCTTCATAGGAGTTGAGGCCGGAGGGCAAGGGGATCGCATTGGGGAGCATTCAGCAACACTTAGTAAAGGAAGTCCAGGAATTTTGCATGGTACGAGAACTTATCTTTTGCAAGATAAACATGGCCAAATTGAGAAAACACACAGTATTTCAGCTGGCCTAGATTATCCTGGGGTTGGCCCTGAACATTCTTGGTTAAAAGACACTGCCCGTGCTGAGTACATCTCTGTAACCGACAAAGAAGCCCTTAAAGGCTTCCAACTACTAACTCGAACAGAAGGCATTATTCCAGCATTAGAACCAGCACATGCAATTTTTGCTGCGACTCAAATTGCCTCTGATATGAAGCAAACAGATGATCTGTTAATTGGGCTAAGCGGGAGAGGTGATAAAGATATGCACACAGTTGCTGCTGAATTTGGGATAACACTCTGAATCAACTAATGACTACTGGGATGGGTTTCCCTTGGGGTCCCCGCAAAGTCATTTATGGACTTTTAGGAACTATTACTCTAGTAGTTGTGCTCGAATTGGGATTACTAGGACTTCTTATGGCTCTAGGTTACGAAACAGAATCTAAAGATGTTGGAGATATCTTTTCAAAAGCAGAAGCAGTCGCAATATACGCAGACAAAAAATTGACGACAATCAATGAAACTGGAACTACTCAAAACTTAGCTCCTCCTGTAATTCAGGCTAGTGTACCAACTCTACGCTTATATTTAGGACGCTTACTTGTTCTTCAGGTCGCTATCATCAGTTTTGTAGTGATACTAATTGGATTAAGGCCAAGTACACTGCTCGCAAAACTAAAAATCACCAACTTGACTATCAGCACTCTAGTAATGCCCATAATTGCGGTAATAAGTTGTTACCTCGTGTTAGCGTTATACATAAGCTTGATATCTAAATTAGATATTTCAATTTTAGAACCAACTTCAACTGTTCCGACCGAGATATTGCGCGACACATGGGCAATAATTTTGGCAGGAATAGGAATCATCGTACTTGCACCTATTGCCGAAGAATTACTTTATCGGGGTTTAATATTTGGAGGCTTAGCAAAGTGGGGTTTTTGGCCTGCTGCAACAATTTCAGGTGTCATTTTTAGTGTCGTCCATTTAGATATTGGCAGCCTAATTCCATTCTTCATCATCGGCATTGTGCTCGCGTGGCTTTTCTGGAGAAGAGGTCGTTTAGTAGAGAGCATTATTTTCCATGCATTATTTAACGCAACAAGCTTTACACTACTAGTAACTAGAGGATAGCAAGTGAGAGATCGCATCACACAAAAATTTATATCCGCTCGCGAAGCCAATTACACATTATTTATGCCTTATTTAACCGCGGGCTATCCTCATCCCAAAGAAACCGTTAATTTGCTGCTAGCCTTAGAGGAAGGTGGGGCCGATGCAATTGAATTAGGAATACCTTTTACAGATCCGCTCGCAGATGGAACTACTATCCAAAAAGCCAATGAGATATCTCTCACAGCTGGTACCACGTTTCCCGATTGCCTCAACTTTGTGGAAGAAGCACGGAATCGCGGACTAAAAATTCCTGTCTTGCTAATGGGTTATGCAAATCCTTTTCATGCCTACGGAGATCAAAAAGCAATCAAGGATGCAGCACGGAAAGGTGCCGATGGCTTTATCGTGGTTGATCTACCACCGGAAGAATCAGCAAACTTTATACAAACCTGCAAACAACAGGAAATGTCATTTGTTCCATTAGTATCTCCCACAACTATAGATAGCAGAATAGAACATATATCTGAAAGTGCAGATACGTTTCTATATTGTGTAAGCGTAACTGGCACCACAGGTGAAAGGGCAAGCCTCCCCCTCAATTTAGAAACGTTTATAAAACGTGTTAGAAGAAAGACAAATCTCCCACTAGCAGTTGGTTTTGGAATCTCCACACAATCACAGTTTGCATCAGTTGGGAAAATAGCAGATGCCGTGGTGATGGGCTCTGCTATAATCTCGGTTATTGATGCTGCGGGCGGGGATAATGTTACGCAACAGGTAAGGGAGTTTGTTAGCCACGTAATAGCAAAGAATGGTAGCCCATAACACTATGCAAAGGGCAACAATCAATTCTGTTACTAACTAATAAGAGCTTATAAAGGAGATGACGCGATGCCGGTTCGTGGTGTTCGCGGTGCTATTACAACTTCGAAAAATTCCCAGGAAGCGATTCTGCTCGCGACCAAAGAGCTTCTCGAAGAGATGATCGTATCTAATGGAATTAGCAAGGAAGACATCGCATCAGCCTTTTTTACAACTACTAGCGATCTTAATGCTGAATTTCCAGCAGTTGCTGCAAGGCAATTAGGGTGGACAAGTGTACCTCTTATGTGCGGAAATGAAATGGATGTACCCGGAAGCTTACCAATGGTTATTCGTGTGATGTTACATCTGAATACAAACCAAGCGCCTGAGGAAATCCAGCATATCTACCTAGGTAAAGCACAATCCTTACGTCCTGAATTGGGACGGAAAAAGTAAAAAATGTGTGCTAACAGGACACAATCAGAATCGAATCCTGAATCAATTCAAATTCAGTTGCCTCTATTTGAAGGACCACTTGATTTATTACTGAGATTATTGCAAAGACAGGACCTAGACATAACCGAGATTTCACTCCTCCAAGTAGCTGACCAATACTTACAAGCGGTTCATGCTAGAGAAATTACAGATGCCCGTGAGCTAGCAGAATTTGTTTCTATAGGCGCACGTCTAATTCAAATGAAATCTTTTGCTTTATTGCCTGAACATAATATCTCAATCGAAGAAGATTATTTTGAAGAGGAATCTGCACATGATGGCTTTGATCTCGTAGCAATGTTACGTGAATATCAGCGCTACCAATCAGTTGCAATTGAGCTAGGCGAACGGCAAACAGCAGGCCTACGAGCTTATCCAAAAGGTGGGCCTACCGAAACAGTTGTACCTCCTGCAGGTTTAACCGATATCACCATGTCTGTCTTAACAGAAATTATGGCTACTGTTCTATCAAGACCAAAAAAAGAAAGACCAGAATCTATTGTTGAAAGACGAACAGTTACATTAGCGGCACAAATAGACTGGCTCAAATTACAATTAACCGAACAGCCGCAATTGTCATTTCGTACCACACTCGAACAATGCCTTACACGCCTTGAGATTGTAATGACGTTCTTGGCCTTACTAGAATTGCTAAAACTTGGCGTTTGTGAAGTTCTACAAGAAAAACGTTTTGGCGATATCAGAATTGCTGCACTTCCTATCGAGTAAGTCTAACTTTTATGAAATGGCCAAACTTCCAAATGACCATACCAAGGCCAATCCCTAATAAGTCAAAAATTAAATCTTGGATAGTAGCTTCTCGTCCAGGAACAAAACTTTGATGAAATTCGTCACTGACAGCATATAAAGACACTAAAATTAAGGAGATCCCGAATAAAATAATTAACTTAGAAAAGTGATTGGTCCGATAAAGAGCAACCACAATAAGAAAAGTGAGTGTAGCGTACTCAATAATGTGTACAACTATCGAGAAGGTAATAGAAGAACCTAAATTCGACGGATTTTGAATAGCAGAGAGTCCAAAAATGATTCCAACCCAAATCAAGATCGCAATATAGATAACCATACCGACTAGATTACACATCCTTTGCAAGAGAAGATTAGATGAAGTGGAAAGATTTAGAGGAAACTATGTCTGTAACACATTTGATTCGCATGCAATTGGAAGCATTTAAATCCAAAACAAATACAGCAGTAACTATTGGTGTCCTTGATGGCGTACACCTCGGACATCAGGCTTTGTTAAAGTGTCTCTGTAATGAAGCACAGGGTAAGGGACTAGAACCAGGCGTGATCACATTGCACCCACACCCAATTACAGTCTTAAAACCCGAGATAACCGCTCGTTACCTTACATCACTTGAGGAGCGCATCACATTGTTGAAAGAACACGGGGCAAAGTGGGTAGCCCCACTAACATTTACTTCCGAACTTGCAGAAATGACAGCGGAGGAATTAGCAGAAGAACTCTACAAAACACTGGGGATGCGTCTGCTAGTATTGGGCCCAGATGCTGCATTTGGGCGTGGAGCCCCACAAGATACGGTTGATCGAATGGAGACTCTTGGTAAAAAAATTGGCTTTGAAACAATTACAATCAAGCCCTTCTTGGTTAGTAATGAACGTTGTTCATCAACAAAAATTAGGAAGGCTTTGGACGAAGGATTAATGGAAGAAGTAAAGATTTTGCTTGGCAGATACTATCGCTTAGCAGGCCCAGTCGTTCACGGGTATGAGCGCGGACGAACACTTGGGTATCCAACTGCCAATATCTCCGTTGCTGCAAATCGGTTCCTTCCAGCATTAGGCGTCTACGCAACACGTGCTTTTCTCCAAGGTGATAAAACCACCTACTATGGGGCAACCAATATTGGGAAGCGTCCGACATTTGATGAAGGCCATTTATCCATAGAAACACATCTCCTAGATTATGATGGAAATCTCTATGATAAACGTATGGAAATAGAATTAATTACTAGAATTCGTGGTGAAAAAACATTCAAAGACCTTAACATGTTACGAACACAAATTGCTGAAGATGTATCACGCATACGGGATATCACAAATGACTAGAAAAATGGCCTCCGTTGAAGAACAGCTCTATGTCCTCATGAGCGGTGTCGATTATGGCGATGATGGTCTCTACAAAACATTTTCCACAGAATTAGAAAAACTGTTAGCACAAGATAAACCTTTAAAGGTTTATCTTGGAATAGATCCCACAGCAAGTTCGCTTACCCTAGGACATGCAGTTCCATTAAGGAAACTGTCTCAATTTCAATATTTCGGACACTCTATCACTTTTTTAATAGGCGACTCCACTGCACTAATTGGTGATCCTTCAGATAAAAATAAATTGCGCCCACAATTAACAGCAACAGATATCCAACGAAATGAAGAGGCCTATTTTTCCCAAGCAACTAAATTTTTACACCCAGAAAAAACCGACCTACGTCATAACTCCGAATGGTTAAATCTACTCAAGCTTGATGAACTAATCGAACTATTAGCAGAGTTCACGGTAGCAGAAATGCTCTCCCGTGATAACTTCAAAAAACGGCAAACTAACCAAGATGCTATTTATTTACATGAATTTCTATACTCACTAATGCAAGGTTACGATGCCATGGCCCTTGATTGTGATGTACAAGTAGGTGGCACTGAACAGCTATTTAATTTAATGGCAGGAAGAAAAATTCAGGGCTTAAGGGGGCAAAGAAAACATGTTCCAATCACAATGCCAATCTTGGTAGGCCTAGATGGCAAAGCCCGCATGTCAAAAACAATGGGTAACTTTATCGGTTTAGATGATGACCCCTCTGAACAATTTGGAAAAGTAATGTCGATACCTGATGAAGCTATCCCCACTTATCTGATACTAGCAACAAATCGTGATCGGAAAGAGGTCGATAGTACGATCCAAGAATTATCCTTAGATGGAGCTAATCCCATGGAAGAAAAATGGAAACTCGCGTTCACAATAGTTGAAGAACTACATGACACACAAGCTGCTGAAAAAGCAGCGAACCACTTTAAACAAACGATTCAACAGGGAAAACAACCTGACGAAATTCCAGAATTCCCTATAACCAATAATGATTCACTGAGCAGCATTCTAATCTCATCAAAATTAGTTGGCTCTCGACGTGAAGCAAAACGTCTGTTTTCGCAAGGGGCAATTTCAATTGATGGAACGCCTATTTATGATGAAGCACTCATGGCAAAACCAGGGGCTGTACTTCGTGTTGGAAAAAGACGCTGGATTAGATTAACTGAAAAATAGCTAGACCCAAGCAAACATAACAGATACGATTTGCACCTAAATAAGATGGTTTTGTTCATGATTGATAACTTTATTGAAAAATACTTAGATTTCTTAAAAGAAGAAAAACTCGCATCAAACAACACAATGGAAGCTTACACAGCTGACCTGAATCAGCTAAAACAGTTTCTTAAAAGCGACCCTTCTGTTCAAGCTGACACGCTATCTGAACAAATTACTAAACCAAAAGTCCAAGAATACCTAGTCCACTTACGAAGCCTTAATTACAAAGAAGCTACGCTTGCCCGAAAAACAGTTGTTGCACGAGCATTCATAAAGTTCCTGGTGGGGGAGGGCCACTTATCAAAAGATCTTGTAGATGGACTTCAGGCTCCTAAAATGAGCAAAGGTTTACCGAAAGTTCTTTCCGTAGAAGCGATCGACGATTTACTAGAGCAACCATCACGAAAAAATACACCAGAATCTTTACGCGACAAATCAATGCTCTCATTAGCCTATGGAACCGGTCTGAGGGCATCAGAGCTAGTTTCACTAAACCTAGAAGATGTAGCAATTGATAGTATACCGGTGACATTACGTACGACTGGCAAGGGTGATAAGGAGCGAGTCCTTACGCCTGAGCCCTCATCCATAGAGGATTTAAACCGATACCTTGCAGAGGTACGTCCAAAATTTGAAAAGACTAAAAACGGAAATGCCGATCACGCGCTTTTTCTAAATCGCAGGGGAACACGCTTAACTCGTCAAGGGTTTTGGTTGATCGTCAGGCAATATGGACAGCAGGCTGGCATAGGATTCACTGTGACCCCGCATATGCTACGTCATAGCTATGCTACCCATCAGTTGAGTGGCGGCCGAAACCTACGAGAATTACAAGAAACACTAGGTCACGCAAGCTTACAAACCACACAGATCTACACACAATTAACCAATGAACATTTACGGGAACAGTACGACAAAGCACATCCACGAGCCTAACATTAACAATTCCTTGAACAAACAGTTGTTTCGAGCCTTGAGTCAGATTATGCAGAAATCTCTTTGCGAGAAATGGACGAGGTAGGCAAACTTACAACTATTTACCAGTAATACGCGCAAAAGGGAAGTTACGGCTATAGTTAATACAGAAGAAAAGCAGAGCGGCTCAGGAGTTAACGATGGGTGTAATGTTCAGCATAATTTTCTATACTGTTCTCGCAGTGGTGGCCTTCTACTTTATTTTGTTACAGCCCGTCTTAAAACAACAACGCAATCGTAAACGTGCAATGCAAGCAATGCAGATAGGTGATGAAATCGTAACAACCGGGGGGATAATAGGTGAAGTCAAAGATATTCTGACACCGCTAGAAGGAAATACAGAAATTTTGCTAGAGATCGCGCCAAACGTACAAATTCGAGCAACAACAGATTCAATAGAACGCCGACTTACAACGCTCGAACCAGTATCCAAAAAATCACAGAACAAAAAAACTAGTTTGGACACAATTGAAAAAACCTCGAAACAACAAAGGGTTCATTAAGATTTATGCGGAATAAATCAACGACTTTACTGTTTACAGGAATTATCGCACTAACCATCTTTTGCATAGTAATTGTGTGGCCCAGTACGCCATCGAGATATTTACCTGGTGATTTTTGGCCTCAAGGAAAAGGGTTTTCAATTGGAGGATATGAACGAGAAACTCTCCGTCTCGGTCTCGATCTCCAGGGTGGAGCACACCTTGTCCTCGAGGCAAGCCCGCCTGCTGACTATCAAGGGGATTTGAATGCTGCTCTTGCAGTCGTGCAAACAGTAATTGAACGTCGCATCAATGAATTTGGAGTTTCAGAGGCTCAAATTTCGTTATCTAGCAACCATCGTCTAGAAGTACAATTGCCTGGAATCAGTCTTGAAGAAGCAGAAAGGCTAATTGGGCGTACTGCTTCTTTAGAGTACTTCGTTTTTAATAAAAATGGAGACTTGGAGCCTGCAACAGGAAATGTCGATGGTCAAAGTTTTGTAATGACTGGTGAGCATCTAAAAAACAATACTTTTCCCGAACGGATAGGAACCACCTTCCAAGTAGTCTTTCAAACGACCAAAACCGGTAGCAAACTAATGCGTCACATCACAACAGCTGCGCTTCAATTTGATATCAACGATCAACGTCGCCGAATAGTCATTTTTCTTGATGGAGAGCTAATTTCAAACGCAGTGATTCAAGGGGTTATTAGTGACTCAGGTGTAATCACTGGTTTAGAAAGTTTTACAATTGCATCCGAATTGTCAAAACAATTGAATGCTGGTGCGCTTCCAATTCCATTAAAAATAATTCAATCAAATGAGGTCAGCGCGACCTTAGGAGATGACTCAGTTAAAAAGTCGGTGAATGCAGCAGAGATTGGCTTACTAGCAGTACTTGCTTTTATGATCCTTGCTTATCGACTCCCTGGAGTTCTTGCTTCAGCTGCCCTACTAGTTTATGTAGCTATAACTTTAGCAGTTTTCAAACTATGGCCAGTAACTCTCACACTATCAGGAATTGCTGCGTTTATTCTTTCCGTGGGAATGGCAGTTGACGCCAATATCTTAATTTTCGAACGGCTAAGGGAAGAACTCCGTAAGGGACGCCCCTTATCTAATGCTATCGAAATAGGTTTTAAGCGAGCATGGCCATCTATTCGTGACTCGAACATCTCAACATTGATTACATGTTTTATTTTATTCTGGTTTGGTGAACAATTCGGAGCATCCTTTGTTCGTGGATTTGCTATCACATTAGCTATCGGTGTACTCATCAGCATGTTCTCAGCTATCACCATCACAAGAACATTCTTGCGAATGTTAGTAGGGATTCGACTTGGAAATACACTTTCACTTTTCAATATTTCAACTTCGATAAACGAAAAACAAAACAAACAACGCCAGTGGCTTCAATTCTCAAAACGTAGATGGTTTACGATGGGATTTTCCATCGTAATACTTATCTCAGCCGCAATAATTTTATTGGTTCCACCACGTCTTAATCCAGGCATTGAATTCACAGGTGGTTCTGCATTCACTTTAAAATTTAGTGAACCAGTTCAACAATCTGAAATTCGCCAAACTCTGACAGAAATTGGCTATGAAGAAGCACAAATTCAAGGGATCGGGGATTCCTCCTATCTGATCCGCACACGTGAACTAGAAGGATCTCCGCCAATAACCGGTGATGTCGGGCCAATTCCACCGGGTGAAATAGATACAATTATCCGTGTAATAGAAAACAAATTTGGAACTGTCACAAGATTGGATTATGCAACGGTTTCGGGAACCGTTTCTCAAGAAATTGCACGTGATGCAAGTATTGCTGTAGGAGTAGCTGCTCTAGCTATTCTTATATATATTTCTTTCGCATTTCGTGGGATTCGTTACTCTTGGCGTTTTGGTGCTTGTGCAGTGATTGCACTAATCCATGATGCATTATTTGTACTTGGCTTATTTTCATTATTGGCTAAGTTTGCTGGAACAGAAATAGACACTGCCTTTATCGTTGCCATGCTCACAGTAATAGGCTTCTCCGTTCACGATTCAATAGTCGTATTCGATCGAGTACGCGATGTACTAACTAGAAACCCAAACATACCTTTCCCCACTGTTATAGATATTAGTCTTACAGAGTCCTTAGTACGATCTATCAATACATCTTTCGTAACTTTATTGACCATCATAGCCATGTTTTTAATCGGAGGAGCAACGATCAATATATTCCTCTTAGTAATGCTTTCAGGTGTTGTCGTAGGAACTTATAGCAGTATAGGTCTGGCAGCACAAATATTAGTTGCTTGGGAACAAAAAGATTTGTCTAAATTTTTACGGAAACTTCAGAATAAGGCCCCGCTAACTACACATGAAAATAGTTAGCCATTATCACTTAACGTAAAATACGTACATCGCCTGTGCGTCTAGTGATATGCAAAGCATCTAAGTGCTCGAGCAAAGCCTGCGCATATTTACGACTAACGCCTAATAAATCACGAACTTCAGCAAGGCTTGCTGAACCATTCTCTGTAATATATTCCTTGATTTGGCGTTCGATATCATCATAAACAAGGCGATCATAATAAATCCCCGCACCAGTATCAGTAATTCTTCCCTCTTCGATAAGTCGACTTATCAAATCACCATCGAGGGAAAGGCCTGGCGGAGGGTTAACAGAACTTTCACGCAAAATTATAAGGAATTTCTCAATTTTTTCCTCTTGCTCCTCTGTCAAAAAAACAACCCTACCGGGAAACATCAACTCACCACTTCTACTTCCAGTAGCTACCTCAACGATACCGGCAGTCAAAGCATAATCAACAATGAAGTCAATATGATTACTTAAAAGTCCTGTAGCGCTTTGTATATGGATTTTTGGCGAACTTTCTTTCAATGGATTCTGCAAAAAATATGCATCTAAAGCATTTTTAACTAAATTAACTGCATCTTCGATCCAGTTCAAACCATAGAGAATACCTTTGTATTCCTTAACTCTGGAAGTTTCAATACAATTTTTAGTAACCAAAATAGCTGAACTATCACTAATTCCCAACAAAAGAGCTACTTCACCTTTTCTGTAAGGCTTGGAATCAAGCGCGCTATTTAAGCGCTCCTCTGCACTCCCTTCCAAAGCATAACGAAGGGTTTCTATCACATGGTTATCATATCGCCGATGCCGACGAGGGTTAATAGTGATAATTGGACCTCCAGCGACGGTATCATTAGGGGTTCTTAACACACAATGATCACGGGCAAGTACAGCTACAGGTTCATCTAAAACGAGCTGTGCAAATGCAGAATCTCCTGCTTCCAAAACATCCTTATTCAAAAGGCGTAGTTTTGCTTGAGACTCTGAAGTAGCAGATAAAAAGGTCAAAACCGTATTATGTTGAATAGGATGTCGCAAAGTAGGAGGGGCCTTTATGACAACATCGATACTGTGAACAGGGATCAGCGTATCTGAAGCAGATAGTACCATTCCCCGTCGTAGTTGTTCAGCACGGATCCCACTCAAATTAACAGCCGCTCTCGTCCCTGGGTCAAGTCTCTCAACATTTGATGCATGTCTTTGTAATCCACGTATACGTCCTTGTAGTCCACCTGGTTGAATCCAAATTTCCTGACCAACAATCAAAGGGCCATCTAAGAGAGTACCCGTCACCACTGCACCAAATCCTTTAATCGTAAACGCCCGATCTATTGGAAGTCGTGGCCGATCAAAATCACGTTTAGGAGGAATAGTATCTAGCACGCGATCTATGGTGATACATAACTCAGGAAGACCTTCTGTAGTAAGAGCATCAGTTCTCATAATCGGAGCATCTACAAAACGAGTTTTTCTTAATATGTCTACAATTTCTTCTTGTATTAGATCAACAAACTCCTCTTCTACTATTGAACATTTAGTTATCACAACAACTGCTGCAGGAACATCAAGTAGATCTAGAATCTGCAAGTGTTCAATAGTTTGCGTCATAGGCCCCTCATCTGCTGCAACAATGACAAGTGCCAAATCAACACCACCAGCACCAGCAAGCATGTTTTTTATAAATCGTTCATGTCCAGGGACATCAACGATGCTAACGGAACGACCAGAAGGGAGTTCAAGCCAAGCAAAGCCAAGATCGATTGTTAATCCACGTACTTTTTCTTCATGCAGCCTATCTGGTTCAATCCCAGTGAGAGCTTTAACTAAGGTACTTTTCCCATGGTCAACATGCCCAGCAGTTCCGATAACATACATAGCTATTTAAGGTCCTTATCCCTTTCCCATATACTTAGTCAAATCTTGACTTTCTAAATATATAAGAAATTTCACTGCCACTTCAGAATGTAGTAATCGGCCACGTGAAGTAAGTTTTATATTCGAATCAAAACGTTCCACAATTTCTATTTCACATAATTCTTGCAAAAGAGATCCCATCACAATTTCTATTTCTACACCAAATTCTTTATAAAATTGATCCTCATGAAACCCTCTAATTAGACGCAAATGGAGTGTAAGCCAATCTGCAATAGAAACATTTAAAGCAGGGCTCTCTCTTTTAGTAATAGCTGCTTCCGGATTCGTAGTGTTACGAAGCGCATGTATGTACTCCCGAGGATGTGCGATGTTTTCAATCCTCTCTCCATTTATAAATCCATGCGCCCCTGCACCCACACCTATATATGATTTCCACGTCCAATAACCATAATTGTGTCGTGAGTGGTGTCCCGGTTTAGACCAATTAGAGAGCTCATATTGAATATATCCAAAATCCGAAAGGAAACTGCTCGCGTACTCATACATTTCAGCAGAAACATCATCACTCAGAGGAATAGTCTCCCCCCTTTTTACGCGATCGTATAAGGGAGTTTCCTCCTCTACCGTAAGGTTATAAAGGGAAAGGTGATCAGGGCCAAGTTTACAAGCAGATCTTAGATCTTCCCTCCAGTTATCCATAGATTGCCCAGGCAAACCATATATAAGATCTAAATTAATGCTCCTAAAACCAGCATTTTTAGCAAGCTGTAGAGATGCAGCAATAGCTTCTGAAGAATGAATACGATCTAGGAAAACAAGATTTTGATCTGAAAAAGACTGTGCTCCGAGAGAAATTCTTGTAAACCCAGAATCCACAAAAGATTTCATTGCAGCTCCCGATGTAGTACCTGGGTTAGCCTCAAGTGTTACTTCAGCATTCTGTTCCACAACAAAACTGCCTTGTATAGCATTAACAATTGAGCCTAACTGTTCTGCTGGCATTTCTCCCGGGGTGCCACCGCCAAAAGCAATAGAACTTACAACACTTCCTGGAAATCTTCTACCCCAACCATTAATTTCATTAATGACGGCATTCGTATATTCCGGTTGAAGCTTATCTAATCCAGCATAAGTATTGAAGTCACAATATCCACACTTTTTTATACAAAATGGGATATGAACATAAATACCAAAACGGAGGTTTTCATTGCTTATCATGTAATTGTTATTGACCATTATGATACTTCTTTAGAACTTCAATGATTCGTAAAACATCCTTATCTGGGTTGACAGCTTCTAGCTCAATATAGCGACGCAAGTCCTCGTAAGAATTTTTAAAACTCTTACGAGAAAAATGCACCATTCCACGTTCAAGGAAAAGAGCTGAGCTCCAAGGTTCAAGTACTAATTGTAATTCAGTCGCAAGTAGCCAATGATCAAAATCATCAATTCGTCGTAAAGCAAGCCTCAAATTGACGAGCATTCTTTGGAGTATTTGGCGTCGCGTTATTGCAGCAAGCATTGGTTCACCTGTAGAACCAAAAAATCCTTGTTCCTCTAACCAAAAGTCAAGGATTGGACGAGTAATTAATTGACCTTCATTAAAAACATCAACATATACCCCTGATGCCTCACCCCCACATCGAACAAGAAAATGTGAAGGAAAACCAATCCCTTCGCACTTAAGACCAATACGTTCTGCAACTTCCATATATATGAGCGAAAGTGTAAGTGGGATACCTAAACGTCGATCTAAAACACGATTTAAGTATGAATTCTCCGGATTATAATAATCCTCTTTATTACCTCGGAAACCTTGCTTTTGAAACAATTCAATGTTTACAAGATTAATTAATTCCTCATCTGACATCGACTGATCAATTTGTTGCCTAATCGATCTTGAAAATTGTTCAAGCTCGCCTAAATAAAAGACAGTTTCGATATCGGGAAAAGCTATCCTCGCAATTGTTAATGCTGCGCCTAGTAGATCAACTTTCTCATTAGCACCATTGGTTGCCTCTGAGAAAGTTGATCTGATATCTTGAAAACTTTTGCTCATAAAGTAATCGTATTACAACAAAAACTTTTCTGATATTTTATGTTTATTAGGAAAGAAAGCCGTAAAGTTCAACGATGTTCAAAACAATCAGAGTGTGGCTCGGACAGGCTCCCTATCCACTAGCAGCGACAGTCCTTTTTTCCCAAATTGCATTAGGGATCGTGTTGTTTTCAATTTTTCAAGAATTTGTTCCTTTCAAATTAGAAGCTCGCGACGCATGGACCGGATATTTGCTAGCGATTTATGGAGGTTCACGATTCATTTTTGAACCTTTTGCAGGTGCAATCAGCGATCGCGTAGAACGTAAACTCGGGATGATACTCGGCTTAATTTTGATGCTAACCGGCTTAGCCCTAATGGGACTCTTTTGGAATGCATACGCATATCTCGCATTTTCAGGTGTGCTTGGTCTAGCCACCGCATTTCTGTGGCCTGCAATTTATGCAATAAGCGCAGATTTTTATAGCTCCTCAGAGCGCGGAAAAGCTGTGGGGTTTTTAAATTCTGCACAACTAATAGGTTTTGGATTCGGTGCACTTTTAGGAGCATTCCTGGTAAACCAACTACCAACTTTACTTTTTATATGTGCAGTAATTGCAATTTTATTCGCACTTTTCACAGCTATTACTTGGATCCCATCATATCGTGGGGGAGGCATCATTCCAAAAACAGAACGAGAACAACGGCCCCCATTAAAATCAGTTCTTTCTAAAAAACTCGTATTTTGGAGCACACTTGTGTTACTGACAATGATGGGGGTAAGTATCATGATACCCGCAATTCGTGCATATGGTACCCACCAACTAGGTGTTTCTTTTACTACCTTATCGCTGCTCCTGTTTCCATCTATAGCAGTCGGAGCTGCTCTATACATACCATCAGGACACTTCTCTGATAGCGCTGGCCGTATTATCCCCTTACTAGCGGGACAACTATGCGTTATTACTGGTGGCCTTGTAGTAGCGGCAACTCGTGATCCCATTGTGGCATCAGCATTCACTGCACTTATCTTTTGTGGCTATGTATTTTCAATTCCAGCACTCAGCGCAGGCATGATGGATCTAGCTCCACTAAGTCACCGAGGAACACTCATAGGTCTAATGGTGGGTTTAACCGGTCTTGGCTTTGCAGTCGGGCCAGCAATAAGTGGCGCAATTGTAGATGCATTTGATGCACCACGAGCATTTCAATCGGGAAGCATTGCTGCTACGGTCTCAGCAGTAGCTGTATTGATTTACGGTATAACTTATGGACGTGAGCGCCCTTCTTCGCAGCCCCCTGAAGCTGAAGATGTTATCAATATATAAAAACTAAAGCTTATAAAAACTAAAGCTACTTTTAAGCAATGGATTTTGTTAAATTTTCTTTTCTCTAATTATGGTTGCCACGTTTACACATAGCAGTTCATGATGTCAATTGTGAGCATCACCTCTATGAGTACAGTGGTTTCTATGAGAAAACAACTGTACTCATGGTTTAAAAAAAATGGAAGACACGATCTCCCTTGGAGACAGACACAAGACCCTTACAAAATCTTAATTTCAGAAGTTATGCTTCAGCAAACTCAAGTAAGCAGGGTGCATCTCCGTTGGGAAAAATGGATTGCTAAATGGCCAAATATAAATTCACTTGCTTCGGCGTCACGTAAAGAAGTTATCCAAGAATGGGCAGGCCTTGGTTACAACCGCCGTTCCGTTAATTTACATCGAACTGTTCAGGAGCTTGTCTTATCTCACAAAGGACAAGTTCCCATTAATGAGACAATCTTACAAAGACTCCCCGGGATCGGGCCATATACGGCAGCAGCAATTACCTGTTTCACAGAAAATCAAAAAACCCAACCTATAGATACAAACATTTCCCGACTAATAACTAGAGCTTTCCTAGGTCTTCAAAGCCCAAATGACAGTACTAAAAAAATAATCCAACAAGCCTTGATAGCTTTTGAACCAAATCAAAATTTTCGTAAGCATTACCTTGCTTTAATGGATCTCGGCGCTCTAGTTTGTCAATCACGCGCTCCTTCATGCCACGTATGCCCATGGCAAAACAACTGCTCTTGGTTTCAAGATGGTAAAACTCCGACAACTACGCCAAAAAAACACCTGCAACCTTTTTCAGAATCTGCTCGATTTGCAAGAGGAAGAATCATAGATTACCTACGAGAAAAGCCTGCTATGACAACTGAAGAAATACAGCATTTTCTCCCCGATAACCACAAAAAACAAACTGCTCACTACCTAGAAGTATTAGTTACAGAAGGCCTGATCGAGAAAAAGGACGATAACTGGAGCCTTCCTAATTAATGCCCTGATCGTCCAGAATCTATAAACATTGCATCCCCGAAAGAATAAAAACGATATTTCTGGGCAATGGCCTCTTTATAAGCTTTCATTAAACGATCATGTCCAATAAATGCCGAAACGAGCATTAATAATGAAGTTCGGGGTAAATGAAAATTTGTAATCAGTACATCAACAATTGAAAAATTATGACCAGGTACTATAAATAAATCACTATATCCTTCCCCAGCCTGAACTGGCCATCCTTTCTTTCCTAGATACTCCAAAGTACGTACAACTGTTGTTCCAACCGCAATGATGCGACGACCATCATCATGTGCACGATTCAGAGCTTCTGCCGTTTCAGCAGGCATCACAAAATGTTCGGCATCAAGCAAATGTTTAGTAGGATTCGTAGCCCTGATAGGCATAAATGTAGCAGCTCCGACATCAAGCGTAATATTCACAAAAATGACTCCACGCTCCTTTAGCTGCTCCAAAAGTTCCTCAGTAAAATGCAGACCTGCTGTAGGAGCAGCAGCAGAAGTAGGTTTTTGCGCATAAACAGTCTGATACCGTTCTAGCTCACCATCATAATTTTTAATATACCTAGGCAATGGAAGTAGCCCATCAGAATCGACATCAATATCTCTATTCAATCGAACAAAAACGTAATCGCCTTCACGTGAAATAACCGTAGCAATCAAAAGGCCTTGTTTTGCTTCAAGTACGAGTCGTAACCCAGGACGTGCAATACGGGCAGGACGCATCAAAGCACGCCATTCTAAATCATTGTTTAATCGATTTAAAAGTAACAATTCCACTTTCGCACCAGCACCATTTGGACCATCACGGTAACCAAAAAAACGAGCAGCCATTACACGCGTATCATTAATAACAACCAAATCACCAGATCTCAAAATCTTAGTTAGATCGGAAAACTTGTAATGTACTAGTAAATCATCCACAGCATTCAAACAAAGGAGCTTCGAACTATCTCGAGGCTCCGCTGGTTGTTGTGCAATGCGATCTACAGGCAGGATATAATCGAAATCATCCATTGTTAATTTATCGTATACCTCAAGTCTTATAATCAACCAAATTGCCAACTAGGCTTACTAAAGACCCAAACTATTTAGATTCATAAGGTGCAGAAGTGGTATTCCTAACAGGACTCAAACCTGTGTCTCCAGTTTAGAAAATCAGAGCACTAGTTCAACATTGTCCAAAAGCCTTACATCTCCTAATTGAACAGCTACCATGAGAAGTGAATGCTTCTTTAAAATGCCTTTAACTTCCACAAGTGTTGTTTCATCAGCAAGACTCACATAGTCTACTTGAAACAGTGATTCTTTATCTAAAACTTCTCGAACGATAGATCGCAGTCGGTCAGCAGAACGTTCCCCCTTACTAAAGCTATCTTGTGCTTTTAACAACGACTTATATAAAACAGGAGCGATTCTACGTTCAGTAGCAGACAAATAAACATTACGACTGCTTAAGGCAAGTCCATCAGATTCACGCACGGTCTCACAAGGAATAATTTTAGAAGAAATATTTAAATCTTCGACCAACCTCTGAATAACTCTTAATTGTTGCGCATCTTTTTTTCCAAAATAAACGCGACCAGGATGCATAGCAGAAAGCAACTTTGTTACAACTGTAGCTACGCCACGAAAATGTCCTGGCCGTGAATCGCCTTCTAATCGTTCAGTTAGACTTTCTACCTGAACAAAAGTATCAAAATTAGAAGGATACATAGATTCGATGGTGGGAATATAAACAGCATCAACCCCTAATTTAGTCAGTGCTGCTATGTCTCGCTCCTCATCTCGGGGATAAACTTCTAGATCTTCTTCCATATCGAACTGTGTTGGGTTAACAAAAATGCTAACTATAGTTTGAGCATTTTCATCGCAGGAACGTTTGACAAGCGAAAGATGCCCCTGATGTAGATATCCCATTGTTGGAACAAGTCCAAGTTCAAAAGGATTTGTATCACGCCAGGCATATAACTCATCGGGTGAACGCAGACAGACTAAGCTGTCACCAAAATCTTGCAAAACAAACCTACCCCGAGGCTTGCGTTAACTCATGGAGAACATCTTCTTCCATATCAAACGCGTGCTCTGAAGTAGGGAACGAACCTTGTGTGACCTCATCAGCGTAAGAACGCACGGCATTACGAATTGATTCCCCAAGATTCATATATCGCTTAGTGTGATGAAACACTCGAGAATCATCATAAATTCCAAGAATATCGTGCAACACTTGTACTTGAGCATCACAATTAACACCTGCTCCAATTCCAATAGTTGGAATCAAAAGCCTGCGCGTTACCATTAAAGCAAGCTGTTCAGGAACAGTTTCAAGTACTAAAGCAAAAGCACCCGCATCTTCCAAAGCCTGCGCGTCATTAAGAATCCTTGCCGCTGCCGCAGGGGTTTTCCCTTGTACCTTGTGGCCACCAAACTGATTAATTGACTGCGGGGTAAGCCCCAAATGCCCCATTACCGGAATACCTGCCTCAACCATTCGATGAACAATCGGAATAATCGGCCTTCCGCCTTCAAGTTTCACTGCAGTTGCACCAGCCTTCAGAAACTTTCCCGCATTTTCAATAGCCATATCTTCATTAGCCTGGTAGGACAAAAAAGGCATATCCGCAACGACTATAGACTTACTCGTAGCCCTAACAACAGCACGAGTGTGATGTAACATTTCATCCATGGTTACAGGAACTGTTGATTCATATCCTAAAACCGTAGCTCCCAAAGAATCACCTACTAAAATTACAGGTATACCTGCTTGTTCAACCAAGCGAGCAGTAGGATAGTCATAAGCTGTGAGCATCGCAAATCTATCCCCAGATTTTTTATGCTCACGTAATTTATGTATTGAAATTCTAGACATATTTCCTCCTAGTTCAAGACAATAGCTTGCTTACGATGACCTTCAACAGAAGCACGACGAGTAATTCGATTCTCAGCATCTAAATAAACAATTTTTGGCGTATGTACCTTCGCATCTTCCACACTTAAACTTACATAAGCTACAACAATGATGCGATCGCCCTCAGCAACAAGATGTGCAGCTGCACCATTAACACAGATTTCTCCCGAATTTAAACTACCCTCAATTGTGTAAGTAGTGAATCTTGCACCATTTGTAATATCAAAAACATCTACCTGTTCATAAGGAAAAATACCTACCTCACTCATTAATTGAGGATCAATAGTTATAGAACCTTCATATTCGAGGTTCGCCTCGGTAACAGATCCGCCATGAAGTTTGGCAGCAAGCAAAGTACGCACTACAAATTCCTGGACGATGGCATTAGAGTTGGCCATAACAGCCACTCAAAACGCCCGTACTGGCCTTGCCCAGGGGGCTGAGCCTATTTTCGCCACTTTGGTAAAAGCTCGCCTTCTAAGGATAGGCGGCATGTCATATTTAAAAAAAATTGGAACATTGTCAAGTCTTGGAACTTACCCAATCACTCACGGAAGGAATTTCGGCTATTGTTGTCGCCCGTTGAACACTCTTAATAATAGCTCGTTCAACAACAGAAGTAGTCAGTATCGCAAGCATCAACAAATATTCATCACCTAGTTCCTTTTCACAAGTAGCAAGAGAAAAAGCAATATCACCATCTCCTAACGTATGCACCGGGAAAATTGCTCGAGCTAAACCATCATGCGCATGTACTGTTAATCGCTGTACCTGCATATGAGAAAGGGATGCATTTGTAGCAACACAGACCAATGTTGTATTCTGGCGACTGTCTTCAACAAAATTGCTATTTATAGACAATGCGTCTTCAAGTGAAAGGTATCGGCCATCAGTATTTCGAGGTGCTGCAACAATTTCTCCAGTTGAAGAATCGTAAATACTCCCAAGCGCATTTGTTACTACAAGACAAGCCACTACTATCCCATTAGGACCAATCAAGCTCGCTGAACCTACCCCACCTTTTAAGCTACGTTCAGGGCCAGCAAATTTAGCGACTGTGGCACCAGTACCAGCGCCAACAGAGCCTTGCTCTAGAGAACCACTACTCGCTACTTGTGCTGCTTTATACCCCTCCAAAACACCCGGTGAAACATCATTAGAACCAATACCAAGATCAAAGATAGCTGCTGAAGGAATTATCGGTACATGCCGAACACGTGTCTCAAATCCAATTTCATGCTCACTTAAAAACTGTGCAGCACCACTAGCCGATTCAAGTCCAAATGCAGAACCACCCGTAAAAAGGATCGCATGGCATCGCTGAATTAGAGATGAAGCAGATAAGGCACCGAGTTCATGTGTAGCAGGAGCACCTCCACGTACGTCTACAGCAGCAAGAGGCCCTTTCTCACAAAGGATTACCGTACACCCCGTCACAGCACCCAAATCTGTCCAATGACCTACCTTCAAGCCTGGTACATCAGTTATGTCATCGCTAGGTCCTGATATGAAAATTGGTTTCATCATTAAGCATCCTCTTGTTCAACATGATAAATGTTCGCTCGAGTTTCTACATATGCGATAAGAAACCCTTTAGCTATAGAGCATAAATCTGCTGTGAGATCCGCTAGCGCCACAACTTCAAGTTCATCAGTACTAACAGAAATTGCATTATTCCCCAGAGAGAAAATAACATTTATATTTTCTTTTTGAGGAACAAACACTACCTCCTTGGAACCCGCGACAGAAATCAATTCACTAAGAAAGCTAAGGTCACTTTGAGAACATAGCAATTCAGCACTCACCAAAGCCTCTTCTCCAATATTAAGACGATGGAGCAATTGGATAGGCTGAAGAATCCGTACAGTCTCAGTAAACACATTCCAAGCAGGTAAATCAGGTAGTGGCTCAGTCAAATTGTGAGCCACGCTTTTTGTTCTATCGGTTAGCGCATTTTCAACCGCAACAAGTCTTAAGCTCGCTTCAATCAACTGGGCAACAAGTAAACTCACTAAAGCAGGCCTATCCTGTGGAATAGCAAAAGGAAACGACTTCAAAATTAAGTCTGCGATAATCTGCGGCCTAGTCAGCAGCGAACTATGCCACAAATGCAGAAATGACTCTTCAGTTAAACCAAACGGGAAGACATCTTGATCATCCATGGCTTTATTCTACGAAACATGACGACGAGGCGCGCGTTGACAAAAAGAACAGAAATGAGTGCCTCTACCTGCGAGGCGGATCTTTTTAATAACTGTTCCGCATTGATAACAAGTTTTACCTTCCCGTCGAAAAACTTGGACATACATATGTGCTTTCCCTGTATGTCCATGCGCATCTACATAATCACTAAAGGAAGCGCCTCCATGCTCAATCGCAAGTTCTATCACCGAACAACAAGCCTTGTGAAGCCTGCCTATAGCCTGCCTAGAGAGTTGTCCTGACGGTGTATCTGGACGTATGCGAGCTTGGTACAGGGATTCATCAACATAAATATTGCCTAATCCTGCGATATAACGCTGATCTAACAATAACGATTTAATTGGAGTTACTCGATTTTTAACCAAATGACGTAGATAACTTACGGTGAAGTTTTTATCTAGTGGCTCTGGTCCAAGTTTTTTATCAAGCTCCGACAAATCTTTGGTTATTTGCCATGTTCCAAATTTGCGCAAATCTGCCCAGCGTAAATCAAATCCACTTTTCAACGAGAGCACCGCACGTTGGTAAGACAATGGGGGATCAGTAGAAGCAGTCCAGACAATTTGTCCAGTCATCCGCAGATGTGCAATCCAAAAAAAACCATTGTCCAAAGAAAAGATTAAGTACTTTCCACGACGTTCTAATCGAGAAATACTACTTCCAGTAAAAACATGTTTCAAATCAGCAAGAGATGAACCTTTAACTAACAGGCCCAAGGTATTTGGATCAACACAAACGTCTTCAATAACTTCACCTATAATTAATGAGGAAAGACCCCGGCAAATTGTTTCTACTTCTGGTAATTCCGGCACACAAGTAAGAGTACTACGCTATCGTTATAATAGGATCTATTATGATTACGCATCTTTCTGGCACAATCGCACACCTCGATATTGCAGACCTCACAGTTGAAATTGAAGTCGCGGGAGTACGATACCAAGTTTTAGTACCAGCAGTGCTTTGGCCAGAAATTCAAGCAATAGTAGATGAAGATGAAGACGACAATGAACCAAGCTTGGGGCTCCATATAATTTATCATGCAACTACCAACGCACCGATTCCTATTTTAATCGGTTTTATCAGAAGAGGAGAGAGAGTGTTTTTCCGAAAGTTAATGAGTGTTGAAGGCTTAGGTCCCACAAAGGCAGCTAGAGCACTAACCATTTCCGTAAGTTCAATGGCCAGAGCAATCGAGCAGGAAAATCGAGATATCTTAATTAGCCTTCCTGGAATCGGGAGAAGGGCAGCTGATAAAATCATTGCTTCACTAAAAGGAAAGGTTCTTACTGAAGCATTAATGCAAGATAGTGATCAAGGCCAACCCATAGATCTAACATCATTAGAACAACAAAGACTGGCAAAAGATGCAGAAGCTGCCGTTCTTTCATTAGGATACTCAAGTTCCGAAGCCAAACAGTGGGTGGAGAATGCATTGATCGAAGATCCTACCCCTGAGAGCCTTGAGTCCTTAATGCTTAAAATTCTACGTAGCAGAGACAATTAAAGTAAGCATGGTTTTACTGAAACCGTACTAGTTCTCAACCTCAGAAAGTCTCACCAAAATAACTTTAACTACACATCCAGTACGGTCATGACCCGCACTACAATGAACGAAAACTAGTAAAGGAAGCCTACGAACGCAGCTCAAGCTTCATTGGCACAATGTTTTTCAGCGATAGGAAGGATTACCACCTTCTCTGGTAGATCCATACACAACTTTTATATCTTGACGAGCAGATGAAGCCATCGCTCCTTGATCACTAGAAATTGTAACCATCTGAAATCCTGCATCTTGATGCTTTTGAGCAAGGCCAGCATTGGCATGAATACCAGCCACAACATTATGGCGTGCACATGCTGCTGCAATACTTAGCCTAGCCTCTTCAAAAGCACCATCATTGTCCATAGCTGGAGATTGGCCAAGGGTAATACTCAGGTCGGCAGGACCTACATAAACAGCATTTATTCCTGGAACTTCCAAAATATCGTCAAGATTCTCAAGAGCTGTCGTTGTTTCAATCATGGGTATGCATGCAACTTCATCATTGGAGTGTTTAAAATAATCTGACCCAGCATATATTGAAGCCCTAACTGGACCAAACGAACGATAACCTTCTGGCGCATAACGACATGCTCCGACTGCAGCTTTAGCTTCCTCAACAGTATTCACCATCGGAATAACAACACCCATCGCACCAGCATCAAGCATCTTCATAATGATACCTGGCTCATTCCACGGAACACGAACAAATGGAGTTGCATCAGTTGTGCTTATTGCTTGCAGCATCGTAACAGCGGTTTGATAGTCTATCATTCCATGTTGCATATCAATACAAATATAATCGTAGCCTTGATTAGCCATTATCTCAGCAGAAAAAGAAGATGGTATTGCAAGCCATGCACCAAATGCAGGCTCTCCCTTCCCCCACTTCATCTTGACATTATTCACGCGCATAACGGTCCTCCAGAAAAAATCTTACTGTAAAGCACAGGAGTCAAACTTAAAAGAAAACTAAGCCAAAGACAAATATTTTATTCAAATACCCATGTATCAATTGAACGTGTCCATGCATGTATTTCATTTTCCTCAAAAAAAATACTACTTTCCCTAATCCCACTCTCCACGCTATCACTTGCATGAACAAGGTTACGTCCCATCTCAAGACCAAGATCACCTCGAATAGAACCTACTGTCGCCTCTACAGGATTAGTCGATCCTACAGTTGCTCTGACAGCTAACACAGCATTAGTTCCTTCAAAAATCACTGCTACCACAGGCGAACTGGTTATGTAATCTATTAATCCTGCATAAAAGGGTTTTCCTTCATGCTCGGAGTAGTGTTGTCTCGCCAACTCATCGCTGATTTGGATAAGCTTCATCGCAACAATACGTAATCCACGTTTTTCTAGCCTTGCCAAAATTTCACCAGCGAAACCACGCTGCATTGCATCTGGCTTAATAAGAACCAAAGTTTTTTCCATACGAACTCTATCGTGGCGCTAAAGGTCGCTGTGCGCCAGTTGGAAAAGGAATTTTAGGGCTAGTTATTTTTGGTTCGGTGAGATACCAGGCTTCAACATCTGTATGTGATGCTCGGGAGACATCGAAGCTTTGTAATACAGCCCGCAAACGATCTTTTGCATCTACTGCATACCCACCAAACGCTGAGCAACCTTCACCAACTAACAGGTGCCCTTCATCCTGAAACTTATATAATGCTTCAGATCTCACAATTTCAACTGTACCTTCCAATTGTTGATCTTTTAATTTTTGAACCGCAAAATTCTTTCGACCTAAAGGATGAACTAAGATGGCTCGTTCAAATTTCCCCCGTATCACTTCAGTAATCGCCTCAAATGTAGTTACAGCAGCAGTTGGACAATTAAGGCCGAGTGCAAGCCCATAGGTACTAGAGATACCTATCCGCAAACCTGAATATGTTCCCGGTCCTGAAATCACAACAATTACATCAAGGAGCCTATTCTCACCAAGAACACGTTCGACCAATTCCAATACTGAACGATTGGAAGAGTGAGATTCACTTGTGCAAACATTCAATTCCTGAGCACTGGTATACAAGCCAACAGAACAAACTTCTGAAACAGCATCAATACCAAGAATTGTATGACTCATTTGAAACCACCAGAAGCTAGAATCGACTGTCCACGCTCACCAGTAGCGGAGAACTCAATAACTCTCTCATTGTCACGTAAACCAAAACTCAAAGCCAATCCTATTGCACTTTCAGGAAAGGAATCCCCAGCACGCTCAGGCCACTCAACAACAAGAACTCCCTGTTCTGTACTATCCCAAAGACCAATTTCACCAAGATCTGCTTTCTCAAGTCGATAAAGATCAGCATGGAAAAAATTAACGTCCCCAGGGTATTCGTTAATTAAAACAAAGGTTGGGCTAGTAACATTTGCCAAACAACCCAAACCTTTTGCAATCCCCTGAGCAAGACGAGTTTTCCCAACGCCCAGTTCACCACTTAACAAGACAACATCACCAGCTTTTAATAGACTTCCTAAAGTCTCACCAAATAAACGGGTTTCATCTTCACTGCTAGTCACTCTTTTTATCATAAGATCACGAACCAAAACCACATTTTCGTAACTAAGAAAAAAAACCCCCTCCACTATAGACTTAACGGACGAGAAGGGTTGCATTTGTCTCGGATATACATTCTAACCTAGTCGCACTAAATGCAGTTTTAGAAGACCTCAAACAATTTAACATTACAGACATATGGAATTTTGGAGATGCAGTTGGCTATGGACCAGATCTGAATGGAGTTTTGCAACGATTAAGAGAAGTTGAAGCTACTTGTATATTGGGCAACCATGCTGCAGCATGCATTGGAATTATCGAAACTGAAAGCTTTAAACCCAGGGCAGCGTGGGGCAGCCACGAGACTCAGGCCCACGTGCTTCCTATGCCCTTATAGATCTCAATGCTGGTGAGACAGAATTTCGTCCCGGAACATAATGCTAATATGAAACACACGGAATGAGCAGACACCTTTATCACCCAACAGATGCACGACGACTGCTAAACCCAGGAGTAGTAGCAATTGCCACAACTAGCTGGAGGGGCGAAGCAAATGCAGCGCCAATAGCTTGGGCAGCACCACTATCCATGGAACCACCATACGTTGGTTGCGTCATACATCCGGGAAGACATACTGCAGACATGATACGGTTCAGTGAAGAATTTGCACTCAACATACCAGGACCACAGTTATTAAAACAAACAGCCTATTTAGGAAGCTATAGCGGTAAAGATGAGAACAAAATAGAAGCAGGACAATTGAAAACCTTTAAATCAATAAATATCGAGGCTCCACTTTTAGAAGATTGCTTGGCCTGGATTGAATGTGGGCTACGTGATGTGATACCAATAGGAGATCATTCCTTATTTGTTGGTGAGGTACTTCAAGTTCAAGCAGTCGAAGATGCTTATGCAGAAAACTGGTTACTTAAAGATGACAATCTGAAACCTTTAACTTTTCTTGGTGGCTCCATGTATGCACAAATCGATAAATTACAATTTGTCGACTTTGAAACCGACGAACACGGCAAACTGATAGGAGAAACTTCCGAAGAACGCGAAGAACGCGAAGAAACCGAAGCAATCACCGAGGAGGAACGTTCAAGGGAGGGTGATATAGGCTACACAGAAATGGAACAATCCAGAGAATCAACTAGCGCTGACTCATCGGAGTGAACTGCTTACTTTCCTCGCCAACATAAACAGCATTAGGTCTAACCAGTCGATTGTCTGCATATTGTTCTATCAAGTGTGCTGTCCAGCCAACTGAACGTGCCATAGCAAATATCGCTGTGTATAAATCAGAAGGAATACCAAGCATGTTATAAACAGACGCGCTAAAAAAGTCGACATTGGGATATAAAGGGCGATCAGCTAAACGTTCAGCCAAATAATCACGCAATTTTCTAGACAAATCAAAATAGAATCGTTCATCTGATTGTTCAGCAACTTGTTCACCCAATGCCTCGAGAATAACTGCGCGTGGATCAGTTGTACGATAAATCCGATGCCCGATACCCATAACCCGTTCTTTCCGATCAAGTAAAGCATCAACGTATGGCTTTATCTGGGTCTCATCATTAATTTTTGATAACAATTCGAATACTGCAGTATTCGCACCTCCATGAAGGGGACCCTTCAAAGTACCTATTGCAGACGCAATAGCGGAATACATATCACTTTGAGTCGAGGCAGTAACTATTGCTGAAAATGTGGAAGCATTCATCTCGTGCTCGGCATGCAAAGTCATAGCAACATCAAACACACGAGCGTCAAGTTCAGAAGGTTCTTTCCCGAGCAACATCCAAAGAAAATTAGCTGCATGCGAAAGATCACTACGTGATTCTATATAATCCAACCCTTGTCGAGCACGATGAAAGGCAGCAACAACAGTTGGCATACGGGCTGCCAAACGAGTCGCAATTACCTGTAAATTCTGTGGAGTAAAATCACTTGAATTTGGATCAAGTGCACCAAGCGCAATTACACAAATTTCCAATGCCCTCATTGGACGTGCCTTTCCATTGACAAGTTCACGGATCAAGTGTCGGTTTAAATCAGTAAGAGCACGTTCTTCTTGGAACACTGTTTTTAGTTGAGCTAATTGTTTCACATCGGGAAGCTTAAGATTCCAAAGTAAGTAAGCAACTTCTTCAAATGTAGCATTCTCAGCAAGATCATAAATATTGTATCCTGCATAAATAAGCTCTCCGGCCACCCCATCAATACGGCACAAATTCGTATTTGCGATATTGATACCTTCAAGACCAAAAGAAATTTCCGGACTAGGATTCGTCATTAGTTCCCCCTCTCATTATTGGAAGATTTTGTCTATTAAATTAAAAACTTCTTACAGATTTTACACTTTTTAGCTACTTTTTATGTTTTTGTTATGATCTCCTTTACAAGTGTACCCATACGACTAGTGGACACAGTTTCAGATTCTGCCCCACCAGCTATATCTTGTGTGCGATAACCATCCGCAATAACTTTTTCAACTGCTAATTCTATAGACACTGCCTCATTTTCAAGTCCAAAAGAATAGCGCATCATTAATGCAACACTCAGAATCATCGCTAATGGATTAGCCAAGCCTTGGCCCACAATATCTGGCGCAGTCCCGTGGATCGGTTCATATAGACCTAACCCTGTCCCATCTTTTCTACGTTTCCCAAGACTTGCAGAAGGCAACATACCCATTGAACCTGCAAGCATAGAAGCTTCATCCGTCAAAATATCACCGAATAGATTCTCAGTAACAATCACATCAAAATCTGCGGGGCGACGTATCAGATGCATCGCGCAAGCATCTACGAGGAGATGTTCAACCTCCACATCAGGATAATCCTCCGCAACCTCGATAGCGATTTCCCTCCATAAACGACTTGTTTCTAAAATATTTGCTTTGTCAACGCTCGTAATTTTTCTTCGTCGGGAGCGTGCTAAATCAAATCCAACACGCAGAATACGTTCGAATTCTTTCTCACTATATCTCACTGTATCGACTGCTTGCCGACCCCTTGAATTTGTCCAACGCTTTTGGGGACGCCCAAAATACACACCACCGGTAAGCTCACGAACAACAAGTAGATCAGTCCCCTCTAAAACTTCACGCTTAAGAGCACTCTCTTCAAACATAATAGGATTTACACGAACTGGTCGTAAATTAGCGAAAAGCCCAAGTCCCTTTCGCAAGCCAAGAATTGCCTGCTCCGGCCGAACTGAGGCACGTGGATCATCCCATTTAGGACCACCAACAGCACCGAAAAGAACTGCACTGGAAGAGTTCGCCTCTGCGAGCACCTCACTTGTAAGGGCAGAACCATTTTTGTCAATAGAAGCACCACCAACGAGAACTTCATTCATTTTAAATTGATGATTGTATAAATGCTCAATTGAATGAAGAACTTTCATCGCTTCTTCACACACTTCAGGACCGATACCATCACCAGGGGCAAGCACAATATTAAAAACCGACATATTTAAAAATAACGCTCCTTTTAAGCAAGAAAACTACTCAATTTCATCAGTAAATCGATGAGCAAGTTCACAATAACTTATTCTGGAAATTTCGCAAATCCCCATAGACCTAAGATGAGCACTCTGAATCTGCACATCGATAAGTTTGATTCCTGAATGACGAGCATATTGCGTAAGTGCTACTAATGCCACTTTTGAAGCATCATTACTGCGATGAAACATAGATTCTGCGCCAAAAAGAGAACCCACTCTTAATCCGTATAACCCACCAATTAAGTCATTTTCAAGTGACCAAACTTCTATTGAATGTGCCCATCCAAGCTGATGCAACCTTATGTAAGCATTAATAATTCCAGTGGTAATCCATGTCCCATCAGATCGACTCGCACAAGAATTAATTACCCTCTCAAAGGCAGCGTCAACTGTGATCTTGAATCGGTGTTGCCTAAGCATGCGAGCAAATCTACGTGAAATATGAAGCCCTCCCTCAAGTAATACTGCTCGAGGATCCGGTGACCACCATAGAGTATCTACGCCTTCATGCGGCCAGGGAAATAACCCTCGTCGATAAGCTTCAACAATAGTTGAGGGATCAAGATCTCCACCAGATGCTATAAGGCCTTCAGCAGGAAAGTGCATAGGATCAGGGAACTCATATATACAAGAGGGCAACCCTTGAGGAAGATTAGTAGTTTCTATCTTGAGTTTTAAATTCGGATAACACATTTCATAAGAAGTTTAAAATCTAGTGCTCCCACGGAGCACTAATCTGCAAGTCAACAACCAACTTGCCCTTCATGACCACAACAGTCACTCCTATTTCTCAGCTTGATCAAAGTATTACCTAATACCTGAATCATCTTTCCAATAAATGGATCATCACTTTTACGCCAATTGGCACGGGCATCTGCCAAGGATGGACGTTTATTTTTAGAAGTTTCACACATAATTTAACCTAATGTTTCAGGTAATAGTTCCGAACGTTTTTCTTCGAAAGCTGTGATGTTGTCGTCGAGCTCCATAGTAAGGTCTATCGGATCAAGTCCTCCAAGAAAATTAGTTTTTAATGTCGGATCAACATCAAAGTGACGAACAAAACTTCCATCAACAGTTACAACAGTTTGCTCACTCAGATTAATAACAATCTCGCTTTGTGGTAGCTCTTCTGACCGTGCAACAAGATAATCGATGTCTTCTTGCGAAAGCACTACCGTTAATAACCCAATTTTCGCACAATTGTTTCGGAAAATATCAGCGAAAGATGGGGCAATAAGCACGCGGAATCCATGATCATCTAAAGCCCATGGGGCATGCTCACGGGAAGAACCACATCCAAAATTAGGTCCTGCAAGAAGAATAGGAGCCGACGCATACCGTGAATCATTAAGGATGAAATCAACATCCTTTCGCCAAGTGTCAAAAAGAAATTCACCGAAGCCAGTCCTCTCAATTCGCTTAAGATATTTTGCAGGAATAATTTGATCAGTATCAATATCAGCACGATTCAAGGGCAGGCAATTCCCTACAGTAGTATTAAATTGTCGCATCACACTTCCTTTTGTTTAAAATCATCTTCTTACCAATTTCGAATATCCACAAAATGCCCAGCGATAGCTGCAGCCGCTGCCATAGGTGGACTAACAAGATGAGTACGGCCACCTGGTCCCTGACGGCCCTCAAAATTACGATTAGAAGTCGAAGCACATCGTTCCCCTGGAAACAAAATGTCTGGATTCATCCCTAAACACATTGAACAACCAGCATCACGCCATTCAAATCCTGCATCAATAAATATCTTGTCTAAACCTTCTTCTTCAGCCTGATTTTTAATAAGACCTGAACCAGGAACAACCATTGCTTGTACACTCTTTGCAATAGTTCTTCCTTGAATAATTTCAGCAGCATCGCGCAGATCCTCTAATCTCGAGTTAGTACAAGATCCGATAAAAACTCGATCTAAAGGAATATCCTGCATTTCTGTTCCAGGCATTAAATCCATATAAGCAAGTGAACGTTCAATTTGTTCACGCTCAGCAAGTGTCTCTGCCTGAAAGGGATCTGGAATACTCCCACTTACAGGAACACTTTGGGCTGGGTTTGTACCCCAAGTTACGCAAGGCTCAATATCTTCACCCCGAAGCGAAATCGTTTGGTCAAAATGAGCATCTAGATCAGTAGAAAGAGAACGCCAATTATCAAGAGCTTTCTCCCATGCAGATCCTTTTGGAACATAAGGCCTTCCCTCAAGAAAATCGAAGGTAACATCATCAGGAGCAATCAAGCCAGCCCTGGCACCTGCTTCGATTGTCATATTACAAACCGTCATTCGTCCAGCCATCGAAAGGTTTCGAAATACTTCACCTTGGTATTCCATAATATATCCAGCTCCACCACCAACACCAAGGACATTAATTATATTCAAAATTACATCCTTAGCCCCAACACCTGGCGATAGTTGACCTGTAACTTCAACAGCCATTGTCTTCTGTGGATTTTGCGGAAGAGTTTGCGTAGCAAGAACATGTTCAACCTCAGAGGTCCCAATCCCAAAAGCAAGTGCACCCAGAGCACCATGCGTAGATGTATGGCTATCACCACAAACAATAGTTAAGCCAGGTTGAGTAAGCCCTTGTTCGGGACCAATCACATGTACTATGCCTTGTCGAGGATCATCCACATCAAAAAGAGGAATACCAAACTCTTTACAGTTTTGACGCAAGGTTTCCACCTGCTGTATTGAAAGCGGATCCTCCCAAGGTTGATTCCGTCCCATAGTAGGAACATTATGATCCACCGTCGCAATTGTAAGTTCAGGTCGTCGAACTTTACGTCCTGAAAGCGTCAAGGATTCGAACGCTTGAGGTGACGTAACTTCATGCACAAGATGTAAATCTATGTACAGTAAATCAGATTGCCCATCAGCACGATGAACTAAATGGTTATTCCATATCTTTTCGATAATGGTTTGTGGGTCTTGCATAGCTTTTCCTTTTAGTTTGGCTCCTTAGATTAGCGGCTAAAACGGATAACGGAAATGATCAAACAACAATATGCCTTTTGAAATACAGCCATACGTTAAGCAATAGCTGTTTGATATATGGCTGTATCGAGTAAACAAACACCGCCAAACCTATACCAACAACACAAACAACTGCCCCTGCTACAGCATCAAGAATAAAATGGTTTCCAGTGACTACGACAGCAAAAAACATGGCAATAGGCCAAATAATCCCAAGTAGCAGCAGTAATCTGTGCTTACGTCCAACCCATGCAACAACAACGCCTATGAGCATTGACCAACCAAAATGTAAGCTAGGAACAGCTGCGAACGGATTCACGAAAGCTTGTGTTTCTTGGGCCTGATAACCAAAGCGATCAAACACAGCCATGGTATCAATAAAACCAGCAAAAGGAATAAGCCTTGGTGGGGAAACAGGGTAGGTAGCATAAATCAGCACACCAATAGCCCCAGAGATAAGAAATGCATTACGAATCAAGCCATAAGATGTACGATGCCAGATCCACAAATAAATTGCGGCTATTCCAACTAGAGGCATATGTCCCCAAAAATAGATCCAATTCATGATCTTAATAGCCCAAAAAGAATCCAAAATCCAAGATTGCATTTGTAGTTCCCAGTAAAACCCTAAATTCTGTTCAATATTAATAATGTCAATTGCATTTACAAAAGCCTCTCCAGCACGATCAACTACTGCACCACGAATATAGAAGTAGATAACAAACGCAACAACAACAACGATTGCCTCATGTAGACCAAAACGTTGAGTGAGATTCCACGAGAGAGAAAATATATATTTTAAAGAGGGTTTTATATCCATTTTTTGATAAAGTTCGTTTCTAGGTGCGAAACTACATGATACTTAATAATCTAAAAACTAACACATCTCACAAAGGATTGAATCAATGGAAATTGAAGTAGTAAATGAAAACATCACAGAATTTGATGCTGACCTTATCATCGTGAACTTATTCGAGAACGTGGATAAGCCTGGGGGAGAGACTGGATCGGTAGATCAAGCACTCGACAATAGCATTTCTAAGATAATTTCAATCGGGGACCTACAAGGGAAGCTAGGAGAAGTCACAAAACTCCATAGCTTCGGAAAAATTCCTGCACCCCGAATAGTAGTAGCAGGCTTAGGTAAAGAAGAAGATTTCAATATAAGAAAAATTCGGAATTTAGGTGCGAACCTAATTCGTGCATGCCAAGGGCCTGGGGTACACCACATTGCCACAATTGCACATGGCATTGGTATCGCAAATCTTTCACTACACGAATCCGTACAGGCTTTTGTTGAAGGAGCCGTTTTAGGAAATTATCGATTCGAACGTCATAAAACACCCAAGCAGGAAGACAATTGCGCAATTACACGTTTAACGATTGTGGAGCAAGATGATACAAAAATTAAAAACATTCAACAAGCTGCTACAAAAGGGTTGATTCTCGCTCAAGCAACGAACTTAGCTCGGGATCTAGCTAACGAGCCAGCAAATCATTTAACTCCATCAGATTTAGTAGAACGAGCTCAAAAAATTGCAGAATCTAAAAATATCGAACTCGAGGTTTTAGAGCGTGAAGATATGGAAGCAAAAGGCATGGGATCATTGCTATCTGTAGCCGCAGGAAGCGTACAGCCGCCAAAACTTATTCGTCTAACTTATCGAGGAAAAGATAACAAGCCAGGATTCGATTTAGCCCTTATCGGAAAAGGAATAACCTTTGATACCGGAGGTATCAGCATCAAGCCTGCCCCTGGTATGGAAGCGATGAAAGCAGATATGACAGGTGCGGCATCCGTACTAGCGGCCATGGAAGCAATAGCAATTATTGCACCCAAAATTAACGTAACCGCCATAGCCCCTTGTACAGAAAATATGCCTGGAGGTAATGCAACAAAACCAGGTGATGTTGTAACTGCAATGGATGGAACGACTATAGAAATCCTCAACACTGATGCAGAGGGTCGACTTGTACTTGCTGATGGCATTTGCTATGCGAAGGAATTGGGTGCACGCAACATCGTGGATATCGCAACGCTTACGGGCGCAATAAGTATAGCTCTCGGGGATCAGTGTTATGGCATGATGGGGAACAATAGTGATCTAATTGCAAAAATTTCAGAAGCAGCTGAAGAAGCTGGGGAACGTGTCTGGGAATTACCAATGTTTGAAGAATATGGAGAACAAATTAAAAGTGATGTTGGCGATATAAAAAATGTAGGTGGACGCCCCGCAGGAAGCATCACTGCAGCAAAATTTTTAGAAAATTTTGTCGGTGATACTCCCTGGGTTCATCTGGATATAGCTGGTGTTGACATGGCATCTAAAACAAAAGATTGGGTTACAAAAGGCGCTAGTGGCCAAGCTGTAAGAACACTTATCAACCTTGTTTGTAACTGGCGAGACTAAAAAGGAAACATATTAATAAACAGTGTAGGATCGAAATATGACTCAATATGCCGACATATTAACTGAAAAAAAGAACCGCCACGCAATCATTCAACTAAATCGTCCTGAAAAAATGAATGCGCTTAGCCATAACCTACGTGCAGAGGTTTTCGACGCTCTTAAAAGCTTTGAAGACGATGCCGACGTCAAAGTAATTATTATTCGGGGGTCTGGACGTGCTTTCAGCGCAGGGTATGATCTTTCTGGTATATCGCAAGTAGAGGATGAAAGAGATTATGTAGATCGGCGTAGTGGGCTACCGAATGTAGGGCCAATACATCCTGGGCAAGGTCAATGGCCCCAGCATTTACTTAGTGGCTATTGGCAAATTTGGGAATTAACCAAGCCTGTAATTTCACAGGTACACGGATATTGTCTTGCAGGAGGTACAGAGCTAGCAACAATGTGTGACCTTATGTTTATCGCTGAGGATGCCATCATTGGATATCCGCCAGTACGGGCCATGACAAGCGTTGATATCCTTTATCACCCTTGGCAAATGCATCAGAAAAAAGTAAGAGAACTACTCTATACGGGAGATAGTCTAACCGGTTTAGAAGCTGTAGACGTTGGGTGGGCGAACAGGGCAGTACCAGTAGACAAACTATGTGAGACAACCGAAAAATTTGCAGAACGAATCGCAAATATTGATGGACCTATGCTCACAATGACAAAACGACAAGTAAACCGTACATACGAGATCATGGGTATTAGAACGGCATTGGCAGCAGGTGCAGATATTCAAGCGCTATCTGCAGTTCGACCTGAAGGCGGAGAATTTGGGAAAATCGCTCGTGAAAAAGGATTGAAAGCTGCGTTAGATTGGCGTGATGGCCCTTTTAATGATTACGGAACGGCACCCAAAGATAGTCCACGTCCGAATGCTGCTACTTGGGAATAAAAGGAAGGCGAAAGACCCTCTTTCTCAAAGAGAATTAGCATGGCTGATGAAATACCACAATTGCCAAATCAGTATTTTGAACACATTCCCTTACATGAAGCTTTAGGCATCAAAATAGAGAAGAGATCGAAGGATTTTGCATGTTGTTCACTAAAAGTCAGTAATACAACTCGCGGAGGAGTAGCCGGGGGGGTTCATGGCGGAGTAATGGCTGCACTTGTAGATATTGCAACCATTGCAGCACTTTTTAATGAACAACCAAGGGACTTAAATGGTTATCAACCCGCAGGTACAGCAGACCTCAATATCACATATTTGCGCCCGGCTCTTAGCCCAATAATTTATGCCGAAGCAACAGTGATAAAAAGAGGGAAAATGTTAGCAATGATCGAAGTTAATATTAAAGATGACAATGGGTCATTATGTGCCAAGGGTCGTACTCTTTATGCATTTCGAAAAGAAACAAATGGTTGAACGAAATTCTTCGAGCTATTGCACAGGAAACACAAATCATATTAAACAAGTACCATTAAAGAAAAATATTGAGGAAATATGACTCTCTCCACTGAAGACAGATTAGACATCCATGAATTGTATGGAAGGTATTGTCAAACTCGTGACTCAGGCGACGTAGAAGGTTGGCTAGATTGTTTTTCTGAAAATGCTATCTTTGCGACACCAATGGGAAGGTTTACCGGATTATCAGAGATTCGTGAGTATGCAGAAAAACCCGTTGATTCAAATCGGCATTGGGTCGGAAATATTGTTATATATGAGGAAGCTGGAGCCGTGAAGGGAAGTTGCTATTTACAACTAGTACAACCTAAGGTTGGAAAAATTCTTATAACGGGAATATATCACGACACATTAACCAAAACTTCTAAAGGGTGGTGTTTTTCTCACCGAGAAATTGAGATTGATAATTAACAATGGGTAGTAAGTCTCTACTTCTTGTCCTAATAGTTATAGCAATTGTTGTAATAATCGTTGCAGTTAAATTTAAATCGGAAAGAGCCACAAAGGCAGTAACCTTCCTTCGGAAAATAGCATTTGGATATGTAATCGCTATTATTCTTCTTGCGGCCTGGTCGTTCTATCAGGACCTCTAAATGCGGGTACTCGTAGCACCACAAGAATTTAAAGAAAGCCTTACAGCTAGAGAAGTTTCAACTGCAATCGAACGCGGTATTCAGAGGGTTCATCCCGAGTGGGAAATCAATACTCTCCCAATGTCAGATGGAGGCCCAGGGTTTCTGGATATAGTGAATACGCACATATCCTCAACCTTACATCAAGTACAGGTACACAATGCAGCAGGCAATGTAATTAACGCGAACTATTTAGGACTTAATGAGAAAAGTATTGCTTTGATAGAGGCGGCTCAGGCTAACGGAATTGCACTTATTTCACCACATGAAAGGAACCCTATCACTGCAACATCAGCAGGGGTTGGTGATCTGATTACCGTCGCTCTCAAAGAACAATATGAAAAGATAGTTATCGGTGTTGGTGGAAGTGCAAGTACAGATGGGGGAATTGGCATGGCTAATACTTTAGGCGCCCAATTCCTTGATAAACATGGGAACAGCATTGCATCAAATGCTAGCGAACTATACAAGCTAGATGAAATAAAATGGCACCCATCACTCACAATACAAAATACATCTTTTCAAGTAGTAAGTGACGTCAAGAATCCTCTACTAGGCCCAATGGGTGCAGCAACAATCTTTGGACCCCAGAAAGGTGCAACATCCGAACAAATACCTTTCCTTGAAGCCGGACTAACCCAGCTAAAGAAAGTCATACAATCATCACTTGGAATAGATGTTTCGACACTGGAAGGAGGTGCAGGTGCAGGAGGGCTAGCAGCTGGACTCGTAGCATTTCTAGGTGCTGACATACAAAGCGGTTTTAATTTTGTAGCCGACACAATTAAATTTGAAAAATACCTTAAAGCAACAGATGTAGTAATAACGGGAGAAGGGAGATATGACGATCAATCTGCAAATGGAAAGACAACTGGGCATATCAAGAAGCTTTGCAAAAAACTTCAAGTACCATGTATTTTGTTCGTTGGAGAAACAATCTCTCAAGATAAAGATGTCTGGACATTAACAAATGACATCACAAGCAAAGAAGATGCCATGCATGAGGCACCAACACTTTTAGAAAAAATGGCCAGGAAATGGGCCGAGAATTATAAATTTAAAGATCATCTTGCGGAATCGGATCAATAATCTGTTGAGCCTTACGTACTTTGTACTCATCCACAAAGCTACCATCTAGACGAGCAACCAAATCACCTTCATCTTTTTGTTCAAAAGCGGAAATTTCAGCACGAGCTTGAACTAGCTCCGTGTTTGTTATTTCGAAAATGTCATTGACCAGAGAAGTCATCTTGGGATCTTGAAAAATAGCTCCTTCGAATCCAGTATTAGCTAATTCACGAAACTCAAGATCTTGACCTTTTATTATTGGAAGCTGAACTAAAGAACGTGCAACCGCAACTACATTACCCCGAGCCCATGCAAAACGCGGACCTCGCTGTTCAAAACGTGCATGCACATCGCGTGCATATGCATCAATATCAAGAACAAGCCCCTTAACACGTGGAGCTGCCGAAGCAATTGGTAGTGCTCGTAGTAAAGAACGAGCACTACCAATGATTGGGAAAATATTAATTGTTCCTGTTGTAAGATCTCGTTCTAATTCAAATTCACGCAATAGCACAGCCACGTCACGAACATCTTGAGGTTCAATTACATCTGCCAAAAAAACCGCCTTCAGATCAGCAGAAACAATAGCATCTAAATCAGAACGTACCAATCGTGTACGTGGATGGTTTAGGACAGCTATAGAGTAAATCTTGGCTTTGCTAATCGATGAGAATGCAGCCTTAGCTCTTTCACGTTGAATCGAATTATTCATCTTTCCATCAGTAAGAGGAATTAATATAGCATCAGGACAAACTTTAATAGCACTCTTTAGGGCACTATCTAACTTTTCCTCTGGAAGAGTTATATCAACTGAAAGTATCGAACGAAAAAACATTAGGGCTCCTAATTAAAACCTTTATTTATTGCAATATCTAAATGGCGCTCCTGGAGAATAGCCACAATACATTGCAGATGATCAAGGCTATGTCTATATATCAATTCAGCTACCCATTGGCACGTAACAGGACCCCAGGAAGATTCTGTACGCAAGTCATGCCAAGCTTCTTTAGAAATTGTCTCGAGAATCTCCAATTCCTCTTCTCGGATTCGATTAAGATCCATTATCAAATGAGGTAAAGAAATTTGATGATCATACCGAATCTCCAACCACTCCTTTCGGCTATAAGGAGCTGGCTCAAGCATTTCTGGCAAAACCAACCATCTTAGCAAGGGAAGGCTAACCTCTCTTTCTATATCAATCACATGTGAGAAATGTTGATGGATAGACCAGCCCTCATCACCTTCGAGTTGGAAATGAATCAAGTCAGGAGTTAAGTCATGCGTAATCCAAACAAAATCATCTGCAATAGATCGAATTCGTGTAAGTAATGCATTTTCACTCATATTGCCACAAAAATTTCCCATCCTTGAAGATCAAATCAATTTAATCAACTCTTGATCTGAATATTTTTTAGCCTTTCGTTCTGCTACAAGTTCACTAATCTTTTTTACGCAATCATCAACAGGAACGTTTTGGACTCCACAAACATTACAAGAACCATGATGGCAATCCCCAACATTATGCTCCTCACGAAACACATCTTTCCATTGACCCCTTAGATACGCCTTGGAAACACCACTTTCAATATGATCCCACGGGAGCGGTTCAAAAGTGTCCCATTCTCGATGCGCAAACCAACTAGGGTCCAAATCAGCCTCAGCAAAGGCTGCCTTCCATAATTCAGGAGAAAAATGCTCACTCCACGCATCGAATGATGCACCACGCCTCCATGCATAGAAAACAGCTTCTGCAACACGTCGATCTCCCCGACTTAAGACAGCTTCCACAAAAGAATCTGCAGGATCATTCCATGAGAATTCTATTCCTGATTTACGACACCCATCTTTAAGCAATATGTGCTTAGGATTAAGTTCTTCAGCAGTATCCTGTCTTGCCCACTGAAATGGAGCATGTGGCTTCGGTACATGATTGCTTGTACTCACACGTACCTTTGCACGCTTACCAATTAATTCCCTCCCTATATCCTTTACACGACGACCCATTTCCAAAATTCCCTCAACATCATCCATCGTCTCTGAAGGAAGTCCCACCATGTAATACATCTTTACACTTGTCCATCCACGACTAAACGCATTAGTTGCTGCCCCAAAAAGATCATCTTCTGTTACTAATTTATTAATTGCATTGCGAAGACGCTGACTGCCTGCTTCTGGAGCCAATGTCAGTGTATGTTTTTTCCCTTTTGCAACTGCATTCGCAACGTCAATCGAAAAACTATCAACACGTGTACTAGGCAAACTTATTTTTAAATCGGGAAATTTTTCCGTTAACGCTTCAACCATCGGGACAATTCGACTGTGATCAGTCGTACTCAACGAAAGTAACGATAATTCATCATATCCAGTATTTTTCAACAGGTCCTCAGTTGCCTTAACAACTTCTTCGGGGCTTCGCTCACGTGAAGGTCTATAGATCATACCTGCTTGGCAAAATCGACAGCCTTGTGTACAGCCACGTTGAATTTCAACAGCAGCTCGATCATGTACTGTTTGTAAAAAAGGAACAATTGGGCGAGTTAATGGAGGTGGTAACACTTCAACAACACGCCGTTTAATCTTTTCACTCGCATTTGGATGAGTTGGCTCAAGTGCAACAAAATGACCATCATTATCATACCGAGCATCATAAAAAGCAGGGACATACACACCTGGTATGGAGAGCAAATCCACTAATCTCTGGTATCGAGGAGTGTTTGCTTTCTTCCATTCACGCAACAAATTGGCAATCTCTAAAATAACCTCCTCACCCTCCCCAAGGATAAAGGCATCAATAAAAGGTGCTAGCGGCTCCGGATTAAATGCAGCACTTCCTCCTGCAATTACAATCGGATCATCATCAATACGATCTCTTGAATAAATTGGAATACGCGCAAGATCAAGCATTGTTAAAACATTTGTAAATGTAAGTTCATACTGCAAAGTAAAACCAAAAATATCAAAGTTTCGAATTGGCTGGCGATTCTCTAAGCTCCACAAAGGTATACCTTGGGACCGCATTACAGACTGCATATCTATCCAAGGTGTAAAAACACGCTCACATAAAGTATCTTCCTCTTGATTTAACAAATCATAAAGTATGCCCAATCCCATATTCGACATACCTATGTCATACACATCGGGATAAGCAAGAACAATTCTGTGGTTAATATCACTCCACGATTTAGTAATAGAATTCCATTCACCCCCGGTATATCTTCCAGGACGCGTAACAGAAGAAAGTAATGGTTCAATTTCAATCATAGTAACTACCATAGTAACGAGGGTTACACTAGTAGTGAAACTAATTACTCAGGTGTTGCTGTTTTGTAGCGTATGGAGTCAATATGAACAAAAAAGATCTAGTAGATGCCGTAATAGTTGCTGCCGGTCAATCCACGAGATTTGGAGGTGACAAATTATTTGCAGATTTGTGTGGGTATCCAGTAATTATACGAACAATCGATGCTATCGCAAAAGCTCCGTCAATCCATCAACTTATTATTGTTGGAGCAGCTGAGGAACTTGAAAAATTAGAAACTCTATGTAAAAACTCGCAATCTAAAAAACCTAAAATTTTCGTTGAAGGTGGAAAGCGGAGACGTGATAGTGTAGAAGCAGGCATTGGGCTTACTAGAACTGAATACGTTGCTATTCATGATGGTGCACGTCCACTAGTTAAAACCTCTTTAATCGAAACATGTATTGAGGAAGCACGAGGACGAATGGGTGCACTATTGGCAAGTCCGATCAATGACAGCATTAAACGAATTTCAGGAAAGAATGTGATTGAAAACTTGCAACGTGAAGAATTAAGAGCTGCCCAAACACCTCAAGTGGTTAGGAAAATAGACTGGATAAAATCAGCAAAAATTAACACTTCAGATGTGTCGGATGATATTGCCATGCTAGACAAACTCGATGGGGAAATACATGTAATTGAAGGGGATCTAGAAAATATTAAAATTACACGGCCGATAGACCTAATTTTAGCCCGAACCATTTGGAAACAGAGAGCATCTAGTTAATGCGTATTGGATTTGGGGAAGATATACATCGCACAACAGATGGCAAGCCATTACTGTTAGGAGGAATTTCTATAGATGAAGGGCCTCAGTTAATCGGACATAGTGATGCAGATGTACTTCTACACGCTATCACAGATGCAATTTTAGGAGCTGCATCATTAGGTGATATCGGTACTCATTTTCCCCCAGATGATGAGACTTGGCTTAATGCTAATAGTCTTTATTTTTTAAAAGAAGCAATCGTATTAACTAAAAAAGAAGGGCTTGAACTGGTAAATATCGATGCAACAATCAAGGCTAGGAACCCAAAACTCGCTCCATATATTGGAAAGATGCGTAATCAAATTGCGAAGGTCCTAGGAATCGAAATTAATCGTATAAGTATTAAAGCTAAAAGTAATGAAGGCTTAGGCGCAGAAGGAGAGGGCACAGCAATATCAGCATCGGCAGTAGTGCTCCTACAAGAACAATCCAGCAGGATCTAGCATCTACTTATTAGCTACTGACTATTTCCTCAGAAGTAGAAGCTAACTGACCATCTGGTAAATCTTCTAAAAACAAAGGTTTCTTGTCACTATTATCAGAAAGACGGGATTCCAACTCAATTTCTTCTTCTAAGAAAAGGGACTCCGGTAAATCATGACGATACGGATCTCGTGGAGTTACTTCAACTTCGGAACGGGCAGGAATTAACTTTCCAATTATTACATTTTCTTTAAGACCGGATAGAACATCCTTCTTTCCTGCAACAGAAGCATTCGTTAAAACACGAGTAGTTTCCTGAAAAGATGCAGCAGCTAACCATGAATCTGTATTCAGGGATGCCTTTGTTATACCTAAAAGAACGGGTTGTGCACTAGCAGGAGCCCCTCCCTCTGCAACAACACGTTGTACCTCTGCATCAAATTCACGTCGGTCTTTTAGATCGTCTGGAAGCATATTAGTATCTCCCGGATCGTCTACACGAACACGCCGAAGAAGTTGTCGTGTAATTACCTCAATATGCTTATCGTTAATCTTTACGCCCTGAGACCGATAAACCTTCTGTACTTCATCAACAAGATATGCACGAACCATATCACGACCTTGAATACTAAGGATTGTTTGTGGGTTTCGAGCACCTTCAGTAATCTGGGCACCAGCTTCAATAAACTGACCAGGCTCAACTAATATTCGTGAGGCTACAGGAATACTGTATTCCCTCTCTTCACGAATTTCATGGACTATATCAATTTGCTTCTTAGCTCGACGCACTTTTACAAGCCCTGGAATACGCGTAGTAACCACGGCAACAAGTTCATCATCAGCTGCAGCAACTGATTCTTTTGTTGCAACAACTATATCCCCACCCAAAATTTCATCGCCTGTTTTAACCATCAGTTCAGCATCATCGGGAATATCGTATGTTTCACTAATTGTTTCAACATTAGCTACCCGAACAACCCGGATTCCTTCCTCATCAAGAATCTCAATACTGCCGTCGATCTCGCAGATAATAGCTTCTCCACGTGGCGATCTGGCTTCAAACAATTCTTCTACCCGCGGTAAACCACTAGTGATATCAGTAGTACCTGCAACACCTCCAGTATGGAAAGTACGCATGGTCAGCTGAGTCCCTGGCTCACCAATGGACTGCGCAGCAATAATACCCACTGCAGTATTAAGTTTTACCAGACTACCTCGTGCTAAATCTCGCCCATAACAAACTTGACATATACCACGCTCGGATTCACAACACATTGGTGACCGAACAGAAACGCCATCAACCGAAGATTCAGTGACAGATTCAGCATTCTCCTCAGTTATCTCTTGACTAGCATCAACAAGAACCTCACCAGTCTCATTATCCGCAACGGTTTGTGCAACGAAACGACCAAGCAAACGATCACGAAATTCTTCAGGTGAATCATCTCCGCGTTCAATCCATAGACCTACTGAAGTGCCACAATCTGCTTCGGTAACAATAACGTCTTGTGCAACATCAATAAGACGTCTCGTAAGATAGCCAGAATCAGCAGTTCGCAAAGCAGTGTCCGCAAGACCTTTGCGAGCACCATGAGTAGATATGAAATATTCAAGAACAGTTAAGCCTTCTCTAAAGGATTTTAGGATTGGCTGTTCAATTACACGACCACTTGGATCTGTCATTAGGCCACGCAAACCAGCCATCTGACGAATTTGGGTAATATTACCCTTCGTTCCTGACGAAGCCATATAGTTGATCGAACCATAATCAGCAAGTGAGTCAGAAATAACTTTTTCAATCTTTTTTGTCATTACACTCCAAGTGTCGACCGTATGTTGATAACGCTCATGATCAGTGATAAGACCCATTTGATACTGATAATCAAATTCATCAACAACCTTCTCAGCTTCCTCAACAAGAGCCGCTTTCTCATCAGGAACTTTGATTTCATGAATCGCAATAGTGATCCCAGAAAAAGTAGCAGCCTTAAAGCCGAAATCCTTAATCCTATCCACCACTTCAGCTGTAGCTTCATTCCCTATTTCCCTCTGTATAAGGCTCACCAGTTCACGAAGCGCTGGGCGATCCATCTTAAGGTTCTGGAAAGGTAACTGCTCGGGTAATAGCGAATTAAAACCAATCCGCCCAACCGTTGTCTCAATAATTTGAGAGGGTTTTTCATCGGGCATTGGTTCACCAATACTAGAAATCTTAGTTGTAACGGAAGAATTAGTACGAACCTTAATAAGTTCCCGCATTTTAATTTTTCCAAGATCAGCTGCGAGCTTAGCTTCATCAAATGAACCAAAAATTCCAACAGCAGGGAAAACAGAACTTTTCTTAATTGCTACATTTTCCTCAGCCTCTGTAATGTAATAACAACCAAGTACCATATCCAGAGTTGGAGTAACCGTAGGATCTCCACTAGCTGGAGAAAGCAAATTGTTAGTAGAAAGCATAATTTGTTTAGCTTCGGCAACAGCCTCTCTACTCAATGGAACATGAACTGCCATCTGGTCACCATCAAAATCAGCATTAAAAGCAGAACATACTAAAGGATGCAATTGGATCGCTGAACCCTCTATCAAAACCGGTTGAAAGGCTTGGATTCCTAATCGGTGCAAGGTAGGTGCCCGATTTAATAAAACTGGCCGATCTTGAATAACTTCATCAAGAACATCCCAGACCTCTGGCCGAGCACGTTCGACAATTCTCTTTGCACTCTTAATATTATGAGCAAGGCCCTTTGCGATAAGAGCATGCATAACAAACGGCTTAAATAACTCCAAAGCCATACGCTTAGGCAAACCACACTCACCCAGCTTTAGCTCGGGACCAACAACAATAACTGAACGACCAGAATAGTCGACACGCTTACCTAAAAGATTTTGGCGAAAGCGCCCATGCTTGCCTTTAAGCATATCGCTTAAACTCTTGAGCTTATGATTACCGCTCCCTACAACAGGACGACCTCTTCGCCCATTATCTATTAGACTATCTACTGCTTCCTGCAACATACGTTTTTCATTACGGACAATAATTTCAGGTGCACCAAGCTCAAGTAATCGTTTTAAACGATTACTACGATTTATTACACGCCTATAAAGATCGTTAAGATCACTAGTAGCAAAACGCCCACCATCAAGCTGTACCATTGGGCGGAGTTCGGGAGGTAATACTGGAAGAACTCGAAAAATCATCCATTCAGGCCGATTCCCAGACTCTATAAGATCTTCTACTACTTCAAGACGTTTCGTAGCTTTTTTACGGCGTTGGCCTGCTGTGATTTGGATTTCATTTTTCAACTTCAGCCTTAGTGTTACAAGATTCAGCCGCTCTAAAACATCAACCACTGCCTCCGCACCCATGCCGCATTTGAAAACACCTGGAAAAGACTCCTGCAACTCACGGCTACGTGCATCCGTTAAAAGTAACATCTTGTCTTCTGCCACAGGATCAACAATTTCTTCTAAATCTTTTCGACGTTCCAAGAATTCTTGCTTTACAGAATTTACGATCTCTTGTTTCTTCTCCTGTAATGGATGCAGATCACTCGCAATAGCTTCATGGGCACTTTCAATAGCAGTTTTAGCAACTTCTTTTTCAATTTTGATAAGTTTACGTGTCTCTTTATCAAAATCTAGGAGGCGGTTTTTACCACGACTACGCACACGATTACGTAAGGTCTTGGTAATTTTCACACCTTCCTCAATAATCATTTCATCAAATAAAGTAATCGTTTGTGGGGATAGTTTAGTAAGATTCGATTCCGCAAGGTCAAGAGCGGCGTTTGCATCACCTTCAATTATATCCCGGGATATTTGACGACCCGATTCTAGTTCTTGAATCTTTTCCTCAAGACTAGCTTCCAACACTAAGCCTTCATTCTCTAATCGAGTTTCATAAAGAGCGACTTGCGGCTGTACTTCAGCAAGCCGTTCCTCAAGCGTACGGTCGAGTAAATCTTCAAGTTGATCAATATAACGTTGACGAGCCACAGTATCTACTTCAAGAACCATATGCTGAGCAAAATAAAGCACACGCTCAAGATTCCGCGGGGTTATATCCAACAGCAAACTAAGCTTCGAAGGAGTTCCTTTAACGAACCATATGTGGCTTACTGGACTAGCAAGATCGATATGGCCCATACGCTCACGACGCACCTTAGCACGAGTAACTTCAACCCCACATTTATCACAAACGATGCCACGATATCGAACACGTTTGTATTTTCCACAAACACATTCAAAATCTTTACTAGGACCAAAGATCTTTTCACAAAATAAACCATCTTTTTCAGGCTTTAAAGTTCGATAGTTTATTGTTTCCGGCTTGGTTACTTCCCCATAGGACCAAGACCGCACTTGCTGTGGACTAGCTAACCCTAAACGAACTTGATTGAAATCATTAACTTCTAACATCAAAAATATCCTCTTCTTCAAGGCCAGTCAGGTTAATACCTAACCGAGCAGGTTCATTATCAGCTTCACTAGCAAAGGAAATCGCACCTTCAGCATTTGAAACATCTACGGAAAGACCTAACGATTGCAATTCTTTTACTAAGACTTTGAACGATTCCGGCACACCAGGCTCGAGAACATCCTCACCCTTAACAATTGCCTCATACGTTTTTACGCGTCCCACAACATCATCAGACTTAACAGTTAACAACTCTTGTAAAACATGAGCAGCACCATAGGCTTCCAAAGCCCAAACCTCCATTTCACCAAACCGTTGCCCCCCAAACTGTGCCTTCCCTCCCAGTGGCTGTTGAGTGATCAACGAATAGGGGCCAGTGCTACGCGCGTGGATTTTATCTTCCACAAGGTGGATAAGTTTAAGCATATACATTTGACCAACACATACTGGCTGATCAAAATACTCGCCAGTTCGCCCATCTCTCAAATGTGTCTTTCCAAAAAGCGGAGGATTTGCTCCCGTCGTACGATAGATATCTTGCACTACCTCTTCAAGAGACTCGATAGAATCCTTTTTATTAACTGAATGGCCTATCTGCTCAAGCCAAATCTCAAGACATGCACGCTTAGCAGCACCTTTTTTTGGACTTATACCTTTACTAGGAGTACCAAAACAATCAACTGGATCATATCCGTTTTCTTTCACCCATTCACAGGCAAGATCTAAATCGAATCCCTGTGAACGAGGATCAATGTAATAGACTGCTCCAGACTCAGATGCCATCCATGCTCTAGCAAGAGCATCATCCAAGTCTTCATCATCAGCGCCATCAAAAACAGGGGTCGTTGCACGAAATCCCAAAGTTTGTGCAGCCATACCTAAATGTGTTTCTAAAACCTGACCAATATTCATTCGACTAGGAACACCGATTGGATTAAGAATAATATCAATAGGAGTTCCATCAGGAAGAAACGGCATATCTTCCCTTGGCAAGATACGGCTAATTACACCTTTATTACCATGTCGGCCCGCCATTTTATCGCCTTCTGAAATTTTCCTTCGCTGTGCTGTGCTAACTCTCACTAGCTTATTAACCTGGGCAGCTAACCCTTCAGTATCTTCACGAGTTAAGACACTAACACCGATAACTTTCCCTCGTTCCCCATGTGGTAGACGTAAACTTGAATCCTTTACATCACGTGCCTTTTCACCAAAAATAGCACGCAACAATTTCTCCTCAGCACTTAACTCAGTTTCACCCTTGGGAGTAATCTTGCCTACAAGAAGGTCACCTTCACGTACCTCAGCACCTATTCGAACAATGCCGTCTTCATCTAAATCAGCCAGCCCTTCCTCCCCTACATTTGGAATATCTCGGGTAATCTCCTCTTCACCTAACTTCGTATCACGCGCTTCTATTTCATGTTTTTCTACATGAATAGAAGTGAACTTATCTTCTCGCACAAGATTTTGACTAATGATTATCGCATCTTCAAAATTGTATCCATCCCAAGACATAAAAGCACAAAGTACATTCTGCCCTAATGCAAGCTCACCGCCATCCGTACTAGATGAATCAACGAGTGCTTGGCCAGCAGATACTCGTTCTCCACGCAAAACTATTGGCCTCTGATTGATACATGTACCTTGATTTGACCTTTTAAACTTATCTAAATATATAGTCTCTGAGCCTAGATTTTGATCATCATATTTAAGAGTAATAGCCTTACTGTTCGAGGTAACAATCTCCCCATCACCCTTAGCAACTCTTACATGCCCACTATCAATCGCGGTTCGTGATTCCATTCCGGTACCAACCAATGGTGCTTCCGGACGAACAAGGGGAACAGCTTGACGTTGCATATTTGCACCCATTAAAGCCCTGTTCGCATCATCGTGTTCGAGAAATGGAATTAAAGCAGATGCAACAGAAACCATCTGTTTTGGAGAAATATCTAAGTAATCAATCTCATAAGGAGGAACCATTTTGAAATCCGCATTATCTCGTACCTCAACCCGTTCCTCAAGAAAGAAACCATCATCATCAAGTACGGCATTCGCTTGACCTATTGTGAAAGCATCTTCTTTTTTAGCATCTAAGTAAGCAATATCATCGCTCGCACGAGGACGAATTGGAACTGAAACACCAAGGCTCTTTAATTTTTCTTGAGTCGCAACATCAATTTTTTCACCATCATTAACAACAATTTTTCCCTTAGAATCTTTTATTTGCCCACGAACATAATTGTCGCAAAGATCAGGATCTTCTGCAGAAAGCTCACGAACAACACGACGATACGGAGTTTCAATAAAACCATAATCATTGAGACGTCCATAAGTTGCTAATGAACCTATGAGTCCAATATTAGGACCTTCAGGTGTCTCAATCGGACAAATGCGACCGTAATGCGAATGATGAACATCACGAACATCAAAGCCAGCCCTATCTCGTGAAAGACCACCAGGACCCAATGCACTTAAACGTCGCTTATGTGTAAGTTCAGCCAACGGATTCGTTTGATCCATAAATTGAGAAAGTTGACTTCCTCCAAAAAATTCTTTTGTTGTAGCTACCACAGGTCTCGTATTAATAAGAGCACTAGGTGTTGACTCTGCTGGATCAGTAATTGTCATCCGCTCACGAACAACACGCTCCATCCTTAGCAAACCAACACGGAATTGCTGCTGAATAAGCTCACCCACTGCACGAATACGTCTATTCCCCAAATGATCTATATCGTCTGTACCAGTTCTCCCAACATTAACGTTAATCAATTCAGCAACAAGATTAACTAAATCAATCGGTCGTAAACAGCGATTTTCCAACGCATCATCATACTCAACGGCATCATTTTTAATACGATTGTGGAATTGATAGCGCCCAACCTTACCAAGATCATAACGTCGAGGATTAAAAAATAATTGATCATCAATAAGCTTCCGAGCATTCTCAAGCGTCGGTGGCTCTCCAGGCCGTATACGGCGATAAAACTCTATTAAAGCTTCCCGTTTTGTTTCGGTTGTATCCTTACCTACTTCAATAGTACTGCGCAAATATGCATTATCTCCGGGAACATCAACATCCTTGAAGATAGCCTGTAGCCTATCTGTAGTCCCTAAATGCTCTTCGATCTCCCGAAGCGCTCGATTAAAACCTGCACTACGTTTGGTCTTCCCCGTTCCTTCCTCTTCTAACAACTCAAAATATTTAGAGAACATTGGGTTGTCGCGATCTCCAGGCAAAATACCCGGAATATCAATTGTTCTAATTAGAATACTGACTGGGATCTTACGTTTTCGATCAACTTTGACTGAAAGAATACTACGGTTCGAAGTCTCAAATTCTAGCCATGCACCACGACTAGGAATTAACTTAGCAGCACCAAGAATTTTTCCAGTTTGCGGATCTGGATCAGCCGTGTAATAGACCCCTGGCGACCTTACAAGCTGAGAAACCACTACACGTTCCGCACCATTTACAATGAAAGTGCCCCGCTCTGTCATCAATGGAAAATCACCAAAGAAAAGTTGTTGTTCCTTGATTTCTCCCGTTTCTTTTATCTCGAGCTCAATATTAATCTTTAACGGAGCAGCAAAAGTTAAGTCTTTATCACGACATTCGTCTTCATCATGCTTAGGTTTTTCAAGAATATAATCACAGAACCGAAGATCCATCTTTTGTTCATTAAAATCTTTTATTGGTGAAATTTCATCGAGAAGAGCCCGCAAGCCGGTTTCCAAGAACCAATTAAAGCTTTTAATCTGCAGTTCAATAAGATTTGGTACTGCAAGAATCTCGGGAATCTTCCCGTATAAATTTGATGGGTTAATTTTTTTTCCAGCGGATACAGAAGTAGCTGCATCCGGAGCAATATGCGTCGAAGTCATAGCTCCGCGACTCCTTAAAGTAGTATTAGATTTTTTAAAGATAAAGAAAAATAGTGTGCGGCAGGGTACACCAGAATAAGGATAGAGTAACTAGTAGAAACCGTCAAATATTAATGTAGGGAAAATTCACAAAAATACGAAACTAGTACCTTAGCCTGCTACAGAAGTAGTTGACTCTTCATTAGATTCGATTGATAAACCATCCTCAGAAGCAGCATCAATAATAATGTTGTCGCCTGTCGTAAAACGACTAGACAACAACATTTCACTAAGCTGATCTTCTATATTCTCCTGGATAACACGTCGCAAGGGACGAGCACCAAACACCTGATCATAACCTTTGTCACCAAGCCAATCTTTCGCAGCATCAGTGATTTCAATATTAATACCTTGCATCACAAGTCGACGCTGAGTCTGACGCAATTCAAGATCAACAATTCTACGAATATGCTCTCTCGTAAGTGAATGGAAAACAACCGTATTATCAATGCGATTTAGGAATTCAGGACGAAAAACGTTTTTAAGTTCATTCAAAACCTTATCTTTCATTCGAAGATAAGACTCCTCTTGGCTATGTACTTCGTCACTGGTAACTGAAAATCCTAAACTCGAATCTCTTTTAATAAGATCGGACCCCACATTAGAAGTCATAATCACGATGGTGTTACGGAAATCGACCTTACGACCTTTTGCATCTGCAAGGCTACCCTCATCAAAAATTTGAAGAAGGAGATTAAAGACTTCAGGATGAGCTTTTTCAATTTCATCAAGCAGAATAAGGCAATAAGACTTCCGGCGAACTGTATCGGTTAACTGACCACCATCGTCATAGCCTACATAGCCTGGAGGAGAACCAATCAAACGAGCAACTGTATGCTTTTCACCAAATTCACTCATGTCGAGCTTAATCATATTATCTTGCGAATCGAACATAAATTCGGCCAAGGAACGTGCTAAATGTGTCTTCCCAACACCTGTTGGTCCTAAAAATAAAAATACGCCAATCGGTCGACGTGGATCCTTAATACCTGCACGCGCACGTCTTACAGCACGTGCGATTGATTCTACCGCTTCATCTTGCCCCACTACCTTTCCCTTGATAGCTTCCTCCATACGAATCAAGCGGGCACTTTCCTCACTAGCTACTCGCGCAACTGGGATACCCGTCCACATTGCCACAACCTCTGAAATATCTTCTTCGCTGACGATTGGTGCGGCTACGCCATAACCATCCTGATCCAACACACCCATCTCAAGTATCTTCTCTCTTATCCGGATTTCACGATTACCCAGCTCTTCTGCATATTCGAATTGCTGAGCCTTGGTTGCAGCAGCCTTCTCTCTCTGCATGCTTTCGACACCTTTCATAGCCTCTTTCGTCGAGGGAGGTGTTGCAGCTCGCCTAATACGTACACGACTAGATGCCTCATCAATAAGATCAATAGCTTTATCAGGAAGAAATCGATCGCTCACATAACGACTTGATAAATGTGCTGCAGCACTTAAAGCTTCATCACTAATTTTTAAATTATGATGCTCCTCGTACCGGCCACGTATACCTTTTAATATTTCAACAGTCTCCTCAGCAGAAGGTTCTTCTACGATAATAGGTTGGAATCTACGCTCTAATGCCGCATCTCTTTCAATATGCTTTCTATACTCATCAAGAGTTGTAGCACCTATGCATTGCAACTCACCACGCGCAAGAGTCGGCTTGAGAATATTAGCTGCATCCACAGCTCCTTCAGCTGCACCTGCACCTACAAGCATATGCAACTCATCAATGAAAAGAATACAATCACCCGCCGCCTTCAACTCTTCCAAAACCTTCTTCAAACGCTCCTCAAATTCGCCACGATATTTTGTTCCAGCAACTAAGGACCCTATATCTAAAGTAAGCAAACGCTTACCTTGCAATGTTTCTGGTACATCTCCACTAACTATGCGCTGAGCAAGCAATTCAGCTATAGCTGTTTTCCCAACACCAGGCTCACCTATTAAAACAGGATTGTTTTTTGTTCTCCTAGACAGAATCTGAACTACGCGTTCCAACTCAATCGTACGACCAACTATAGGATCTAACTTTCCAGATCGCGCCGCCTCGGTCAATTCAACACCTAACTGATCCGCTGTTGGCGTCCTACTTGCTTTACGAGCTCCTGAAGAGCCAGGAGCTTCAGCTTGTTGTTGCGGAGAAGATTGGCTAAGAATTCTTGTGGTTTCAGCTCGAACCCGCTCAATGTTCACACCCAAACTCTCCAAAACTCCAGCAGCAATGCCTTCACCCTCACGCACAAGTCCTAATAAAAGATGCTCTGTACCGATATATGAATGATTAAGTCGCCTAGCTTCATCAACGGCAAGTTCTATTACCTTCTTAGCCCTTGGCGTTAAACCAATTTCCCCCAAAACAGTCCTATCACCACGTCCAATAATAAACTCAACGGCAGATCGAACCTTATTCAGCTCTACACCCAAATTGCCCAAAACTTTGGCTGCAACACCTTCACCTTCGCGAACAAGTCCTAAAAGAATATGCTCTGTACCGATATAATTATGGTTGAAGCGATGCGCTTCTTCTTGCGCTAACGTTAAAACACGCCTAGCACGCTCTGTAAATTTATCAAATCGATCACGCTCCGGCATCAGAACCTTCCTCGTTACTCGCTTCTTGGCCCACACCTGCTTCAGTTTCTTCAACTTCAGAAACATCAGATTCAGTATCTACCAATTCAGCTAATACCTTATCCTTATCATTTTCTATAGATTCATCACTACCGGTAGATTCTTGCACCATTTGTTCTTCTAAAACAGAAGTTTCTATAGATTCATCATTATCACTAACAGGATCGCCTTCAACTACATCTTCCTTTTCAAGGGCTTGCGCAAACGCATGAGCAAAAGCAGAAACCGGTTCGGGATCTCGGGCAACTGCTTCTTGCACGGCGCTCTGAGTAGCTGTCTGTAGTTCGCTATCAATTTTAGTTCCATCTCGCTTAGGCAAGTCAAACTCTGTACGAACATCATCAGGCCAATCAATTATTGCGCCATTGCGATCAAATCCGAACCCCATGGCCTCAGCATCATTACGAGACTGCCGTAGAGATAACCCAAGGCGATGTCTCTCTTTATCTATACGTACAAGCTTTACGGGAACTACATCATTTTCTTGCAAAACATCTTGTGGATGCTGTATCCGTCGATTTGTTACTTCCGAAATATGCACCAATCCCTCAACAGGACCTTCCAAGTGGACGAAAGCGCCAAATTTCATAAGCTTCGTAACTCGTCCTATTAACACTTGCCCAACAACCATTCGATCGACAACATCATCCCAAGCATCAGGAGTAGCTCTCTTAAAAGACAGTGAGATCTTTTTAGTTTCAGGTTCAATTTTTAAGATGAAGGCCTTTACAGAGTCACCAACTTTAAAAAGCTCCTTGGGCGTCTTCCCGCGCTCCCAAGACAATTCGGTAACGTGAGCTAGCCCATCTGCTCCACCAATATCAACAAAAACACCAAAATCAGCAATGGAAGAAACAGTTCCATCTTTAATCTGTCCCTCTTGCAAAACACTTAGCATAAGATCTTTCTGTTCTTTTCTCCATTCAAGCATCGCCGCACGTTCAGATAAAATCGCCCGATTTTTTCTCCGATTAATTTCGATAACTTTTGTTCGAAGTTCTTTCCCTACAAAATCACCAAGCGCAGATATCGAATCTTCAGAATCTCGCCGGACACTCTCTACTTGGGAAAGAGGAATGAACGCATTAACCCCCTCCACGTTTGCTAGCAAACCACCCTTATTATGACCTACAACTTGCGCCATAAAAGACTCACCACTTTCAAGCCGCAAGGCCAACGCTTGCCAGCCCTCTTCTCCACGGGCACGATCTAACGAAACAATGCCATGCCCTTCCGAACTAAATGGCTGGAGAACCATAACGTTAACTTTGGCACCAGTCTTTAATGCATTTTCTTCACCGACCCCCAATGACAACATCTCTCCCTGAGGTATAACTGCTTCCATCTTCATACCAACATCAACAAATAAACCATCCGAAGAAGAGCCCAACACTATTCCTTCAACAATCTCACCTCTTCGCAATTGGCCAGCTGTTGAGGACTCCGAATTAAGGAGCTCCTCCATATTCATTTCATTTCCAGTTGATTGTGAGGGTGTAGACGAATCTGATGTGGTAGACATGTTTTTTTATTGGCTTCTTTACTGATCAGCTAGAACAAGAATCCCATCCCAAAATTACCTGCAATATTTTAAGATGCAACGCAAATACAAGCTGTACAGACATTGTAACAGCGCAACGAATGGTGCGCACAGGGAAATTTAATTGATATAAAACTAATCGAACAGGCAGTAATACCTAAAAGTACTCCTTGAAATTAAAAAACCTGGCAACGGCCTATTTTCCCACTCAGTTACCCAAGCAGTATCGTCAGCGCTGAGACGTTTCACTTCCGTGTTCGGGATGGGAACGGGTGGTTCCGCCTCGCTCTAGCCACCAGGAGTAACGAGTATCCCAAGCAGACCAGTGATAGTCAACTCTATCCAATATCTAACCATGCACCTAGAGCAAATCCTATGCTATACGTAACTCCAGCTGCTACTAAACCAAAGAACAACATTCGCAGACCAGAATAAACAACATTAAGGCCCGTCCACAACGTCACAGAAGCACCCAAAGCAAAAAGACCAACAGCACCTAAGCCAATGCTACTCAGTAACGCTACCAATCCATCCGTAATGAGCCACGGTATGACTGGAAGAATCGCCCCAAAGGCAAACAGCGCAAAGGAGCTAAATGCCGCAACAAACGGGCTGTTTGAATCAATAGGGGAGAGGTGCAATTCTTCTCGTGTTAGGGTCTCAAGAGCAAGCTCGGGATCTTTAAAAATACGTCCAGCAGCAGCTTCTGCCTCTTCTCGTGAGAATCCTTTCGATTGGTAGATTAATGTTAATTCTTCGCGCTCTTCTTCAGGAAATTCCTTAAGTTCATCAGCCTCAATTGAAATTTGTCTTTCGTGAGCTTCCCTGCTACTCCGCACGCTAATCCATTCACCTAGAGCCATGCTAATCGCACCTGCCAAAAGACCGGCAATGCCAGCAAAAGCGACCACTTCACTATTACTACTTGCCCCAGCAATACCCATAATCAAACTTAAGTTCGAGACAAGTCCATCATTAGCACCTAATACAGCCGCTCGTATAGCATTGCCTGAGAGGTTTCGATGACGTCCTTCGAGTGCAGCAATGCTAGAGGCACCAGGGCCTTCATCTGAAGCAAGCATTTGGAAAAGACGTGCGTGCGAACGTTCATCTTCTCTAAGCCCTTCGCTAATTGCCTCAGGTTGATCGTCATACATATCAAATGCATCATTCTCAAATTTAGAAATCATTTGAGCGACAGAGTTAACACCCCACCTTGCAGCTATGAAACCAAGAATTCGAGTACGTAAAGAGGGTCCATAATCTGGTATCACCTCGTCAAAGTCTCTTAATTTTTCAATCCACAAATCTACATGCCTAGACTCATCAGCGGCCAATTTTCGGAAAAGCTTCTGCAGTGCAGGATCTTTCGTAGAACGAGCAAGCATTTGATAAAGGGCTAACCCATCAATCTCCTCACGAAGATTGCGTTTGTATCGACGAATTTTCTTCGCATCCTCTGTAGGCTTTCCTGAGCTTCCCATACTGTAATTTAACCCTCTTTATCAGGATCTATGCTCGAGCCCTACGCAAAGTAGTATTGTGTAATGTCCATCCTAAGTGATTATGAACACTCTGTATGCATGAAAGGAATCTGTTAATAATGCTAGTGCAAGAGTTCTTAGAACCTGGTTTTAAAACAATCGAACAAATCGGGGGGGACAAAAGCAGCAAATCACTGTCAACGCATAATCTGCCCACCAAACTACTTATCATTGACCTAGAGATGAGTGGACCAAATCCACGAGAACATGAAGTTTTAGATATTGGCGGAGTACTCGCAAGCATGGAGGAAGGATTCCCTGAATTAACTTCATGGGGTAGTAAAGTACGTCCACTCCATATAGGAACAGGGAACATAGGAGCACTAGCAACCGTGTCATACAGCTCTAAAAAATGGAGGGATTCCATGTCTTTAGAAAAGGCAATAACAAACATTTCACAAATCGGACATCAGTCGATCATCACTGGATGGGGTATTAGCCAAGATCTAGCATTTTTAAACGAAACCTACCATCGATTGAAACAGGAATGGCCATTTTTAAAAGTCGCGATCGATATACAAAACATAGCTAAAAAGATGCTAACCCGTTCAGAAATTGACCGGTTGAACCTTGGGCACGTGGCAGACCGTCTTGGTATTGGGCGACTTGGTGAGCACAGCGCACTGGCTGATGCCTACACAACTTATGACGTTTTAACCACGCTATGGAAAAGAGCAACTAAGTAGCAACGGGTTGACAGGGGAACAATGTAGGCTAAGGATGTAAGAGCGTTCTCGGGGCGAGGTGTAACTCCTCACCGGCGGTTAAAGTCCGCGACTCCACGAAGTGGACTGACTCGGCGAGATTCCGAGACCGACGGTTATAGTCCGGATGATAGAGATGAACAAGGGTTACCTTGTAGTCTGATGTATTCAGGCATCAGCTCCGCCCCTTTCGCAGGGTAGTGGGGATGTTTACCGGAATAATCGAAGAATTAGGTAACGTAATCGAAAACGATGCTGGTGTACTGCGTATTAAAGCACCAAAAATACTTGTGGATTCTTCACTAGGTGATTCAATCGCTATCAATGGAGTCGATCTGACCATAACTTTTATTAACAATGACATTTTTATGGCCAACATCATGCCCGAAACATATCGCCGTTCTGCCCTAGGAGAACTTCGAATAGGGGACCTAGTCAATTTAGAGCGTAGTGTTCAACCCAATAGTCGACTTAGTGGACATCTTGTAAGAGGAGTAACTGAGGGCGTTGGGAACATACATTCACTCAAGCCAGAAGGGGATGCACTGATAATAAAAATAAATGCTGCTAGAGAATTACTTAAATACATACTGGTTAAAGGTCCTGTTTGTATTGATGGAATAAGTCTCACTGTGATTGAAAAAGATTCGGAAAGCTTCAGTGTTTCACTAGTGCAATACACTCAGGACAAGACAACCCTCGCTAATCAAAAGCCAGGAGGAAAAGTTAATCTGGAAACCGATATTATTGGCCGTTACGTAGAACAATTTACGAAAGAAGCTGTACAGGAATGAATGAAAACAATAAATCGGCAAAATTTGAACCAACAATTGCAACTGTCGACGAAGCAATTGAGGAATTCCAAAAAGGCAAGTTTGTAATCATTACTGATGATGAAAACCGTGAAAATGAAGGTGACCTTGCAATAGCTGCAGAATTTGTTACACCAGAAATAATCAATTTTATGGCTCGCTACGGACGAGGGTTAATTTGTATTGCCCTGACAGATGCACGCGTTAAACAACTTCAAATTCCAATGATGGTAAATCCCAATGATAATAGTTCTCAATTTGAAACGCCGTTCACGGTATCAGTTGAGGCACGTACAGGAGTTTCCACGGGTATAAGTGCTGCTGATCGTGCAAGAACAGTTGAAGTGCTTTTAGATCCTGATGCATCGCCGGAAGATCTAGTGAAACCAGGCCATATGTTCCCTTTGCGTGCAAGAGAAGGGGGAGTACTAGTTCGTGGAGGACAAACTGAAGCAAGTGTCGACCTATGTCAATTAGCAGGATTGAAAGGAGCTTCGGTCATTTGTGAAATCATGAAAGGGAATGGAGAGATGGCACGTATGCCTGAACTTCAAAAATTTGCAAGAAGACATGATATAAAAATTTTAACGATCGAAACCTTAATTCGACATAGATTAAAAACAGAGCGTACAGTCAAAAAAATTGCAGAAACACAACTACCCACTCCGTACGGAGAAATGAAAATCATAGCTTATCAAGCAAATGAAAGTTCTGACGAACACGTAGCTATTGTGAATTTGCCGCAAGAACATACTGACGATGAACCTATTCTTGTTCGTGTACATGATCAGTGTTTAACAGGGGATGTTTTTGGATCAATGCGCTGTGATTGTGGAGAACAAAAAAATTTATCTATGGAAAAAATTGCGGAAGAAGGTGGCGTATTGCTGTACCTACGACAAGAAGGGCGTGGGATAGGCCTACACAACAAACTTAAAGCTTACCAACTACAGGATGAAGGTTTAGACACCGTCGAAGCTAATCTAGCACTAGGTTTTCCTGCAGATAACCGGGACTACGGAATCGCAATGCAAATACTACTTGATTTGGGTATTAACAAGGTACGGTTACTTACAAATAATCCCATCAAAGTGAGTGGCCTAAATAGCTACGGAATAGATGTGGTTGAGCGCGTCCCACTTGAAGTAGCTCCAAACAAATTCAACCTAGACTATTTAAATACGAAACGACAAAAAATGGGACATTTACTCAGCAATGCTGATGTACCCCACGAGGAAGAAGCTAGTAATGGCTGAGAATAAAAAAGCTGACATAGGGAATCTGCACATCGCTATTGTAATTGCTCGGTGGAATAATTTCGTTACGCAACGTCTTCTAGATGGAGCGCAAAAAACTTTAATTGAAAAGGGACTGGCCAAAGACAAAATTGCCACTATTTGGGTTCCAGGTTCATTTGAAATACCAACAGCAGCTCGTTGGGCAGCAGAGTCACAAAAATTTGATGCTGTGATTTGTCTAGGCGCGGTAATATTAGGTGAAACTGACCACTATAAGCACGTTTCAGAACAAGCAGCCTCAGGGATTCAACAGGTGTCCCAAGATACGAAAATACCTGTGATTTTTGGTGTCTTAACATGTAAAACTTCAGAACAAGCTTTAGCACGGGCAGGTGGGGCTTCAGGAAATTCCGGATCTGAAGGTGCGCTCGCAGCAATTGAAATGATAGAAATTAAAAAAAATCTTGCTAATGGCTAAAAGAAAATTCCCTATTGTTGGCGTTGCAATAGTAATAATAGATGACAGGGGAAGGTTATTACTTGGAAAACGTGCCTATGGCTGGGGAACAGGTCAATGGTGTATTCCCTGTGGAAAAGTTGAATGGGGGGAAGAAGTTAGGGAAGCAGCAGAACGTGAATTGAAAGAAGAAACGGGGCTCAGTGCTAGAGCTGGAAAAGTAATAGCTGTTCATTCAAATTTCCACAATCCTGAGCAACTTTCAGTCGGTATTTGGTTTGCTGGAGAAAAAATAGAAGGTGAGATGCAAGCAGCAGATGGGGAATTTACTGAACTTCAATGGTTTCCACTTTCAAAACCACCAGAGCTATGCTACCCAACTGATAAGCTGGTAATAGAACAGCTTAAAGAAACTACAATTATCTAACATAACCGAAGTGCGATAGAGGCCAGTAACAAACACGGACACGACCTAATACCGCAGTCAATGGAACCGGTCCAAACAGCCTACTATCTGTGCTTTCAGTTCCGTTATCCCCCAAAAGATCAATAGTTCCATCTGCATAAAAACCACCTACACGCTTAACAATCACTAGCGCTCGATCCCGTGGATCAAGTGCTAACACGATTTCACCAACTTTTGGTAATTGCTTTTTATAAAAACAGCAGTCAACGACAACATAATCTCCGGGATGTAGTGTGGGCAACATACTCAACCCCGAGATTTCATATCGAGTCAGACAACGAAATCTCAAAATTTTCCTTGGAAGGCTTCGAATAGAGCTGCGTATGATGATACAGCTCTATTCTTCGGCAAAAAATGGGCTTTTAGCCAGCAGTATAAAAGCTTACATCTTCACGACTCTTCGAAGTCCAGAAAATATTGTGTACTTGTTCACACGTATCAACCAAAGCCTGTGCAGCATCAACACTAACTTCCACCTTGTTCTGAGAACACAGCTTTGCCGCGTTCCAGAAAATATTATGTATTTCCGGGTTAGCTTCCAAATGAGGAGGCTTAAAGTAATCCGTCCATAAAATTAGGAGTTCAGTCTTGGCCACCTGTGCCTGTTCTTCCTTAATTGTTATATACCGACTGCGGGTGTTTTCAGTCGCAAGATCGTTTCCTTCAAGCGCAACCAGCTTCTTAGCCATAGACAGCACCGCTTCTGCAGCAATACGGGCAGATGCAGGGTCATATACGCCACATGGGCCATCACAATGAGCACTAGCAATTTTTGATGGCTGTAATAAGCCTTTAATAAGATTCATAAGATTCCTCCAGTAGTTTGTGTCGAGAGTATACGCGTCTATAGCTTCTATCCATAATCTTCAAAATAAACTATTCTTGCTTAAATCTTGAGAAGTGGCTGAATTTGCCAAGAATTTGTTCGAAATAGTTTCAAATCTACTCTATTTTCGGTAATCTTCACGGTTAGTGAACTTTTAAAGGCTACTGCCTTTTCAATAAACGATGGCATCTGGCAGACCTTTTGTTCATGTTATATGGGCTAAGACGGTTTAGAATTGGACAAAATCAATTCTGTCTGTCGTATTCAACGATAGACAGATAATAAAAAGGTGTCATATGTCTCATTCCTTTACCAAAGGTCAGCGCACGGTGCAAACTCAGTCGGATTCAATAAAACTTGCTAATGCGATTGCAGAAGGTGCAGTGCATTCCACTATTACCGATGAAGATCGTAGCTTTATTGAAGATCGTGACATGTTTTTCTTGGCTACCATCGATGCGGATGGGAGAGTTAATTGTTCCTACAAAGGTGGCTTGCCCGGTTTCGTACGTGTGCTAGATGAACATACAATTGCGTTTCCCATTTATGACGGTAATGGAATGTTTATGACTGCTGGCAGCATTGTTGATAATGGTGAAGTGGGTCTGCTATTCATTGATTTTGAAGAACAGATGCGTATGCGTTTAAATGGAGTAGCCTCTTTAAATTTCGATGATCTGTTACTTCTAGATTATCCTGAGGCTCAATATATCGTGCGTGTTGAAGCCCGTGAGGTATTTATTAATTGTCCTCGATATATTCATAAACTTAAAATGGTAGAACATTCTGTTTTTGTTCCTAAATCTGGTACTGAAACACCGATTGCCGATTGGAAATCAAACATGATTGAACATGGAGTAGGTGAATTGTTAAGTTCTCAAGATCCTACGCTAACTTCGCAAGAAAGGGATTAACACAAAAAATGGAATGCGCGTCTGCTTGGCATTATAGTTGCTCACCCCAAGCTGCAAGATATGGCCATCTTTTCTAGAACGCGCTAGTGTGTGCATCAAATTTTTTGTAGACAAAATAATGTATGGCCAATGAATTTGATACAAATCAAGGGGTATATTTACCCCAAGCCTCTCACGACTTGCGTCCAATGCCTTCGTAATAGACTTTGAAGTTAATCGATAAGGTAAAGGAGTAAATTTTGTCGCAATAACAGTATTTGGTAACTGATCAACAGATACTACTGCATGTATTGCTTCACCTAATAAACGTTCAGAACGTCCACGATTATAAATCTCTGCAGTATCAAAAAAATTCACCCCAGATGCTACAGCGCTTTTTACAACTGCATTCATATCTGTTGGTATAGGGCCAATCGAAACTCCCCCACGTATTGGTCCCAATACCTAAAGGACGTATGTACGGATCAGCAAACCAAACTGGATATTAGGCAAAGATTATGAAATTAATGAAGTGTAAGTGATAAACAAAGTTGCCGCGTATCGAAGTGAGCTCTAATATTCTTCCAATGGCCTATAGCATCATAGAAACCTGTATAGGATGTACAGCTTGCACAAAGCGTTGTCCTACTAACGCAATTAGTGGCGATCGCAATGAACTTCATGTGATCGATCCATCTCTGTGTATTGATTGTGGCGCTTGTGGAACTGTCTGCCCTCCAGAGGCGATCCTAGATGGTATGAATGATGCCTGTGAGGCTTTGAAAAAAACTCAATGGCCTAAAGCCGTCGTAATTGAAGAAAAGTGCATCGGCTCAGGATGTGAACTTTGTATAAATATCTGTCCTTTTGATGCACTTAGTTTGGAATACAATGAACGTGTCGATGATTTTTTCGGTGTAAGTACTGTTGATGAAAAAAAATGTACAGGTTGTCGTCTTTGTGAAGATGTATGTGGCTGGGATGCAGTCCACATCTTTCCATTAAGAGACGAGATGCAAAAATCAATCGAAGCGCTTACTGATCAAGAAATAGAACTCATTAATCAGGCAAAAATAGGACAGAACGTCAAAGAACTAACACTCTAAAAATACTTATCAATTTTTTGAGCAAGCTCTAGATCAAGTTTAGTAACCCCACCGGCATCATGAGTACTTAGAGTAATGTCTACTTTGTTGTAAACCATTCGTATTTCAGGATGGTGGTTCATTACTTCAGCAACCATAGCAATACGGTTAATAAAACCAATTGCAACAATGTGATCGTCTAATTTGAAAGATTTTTGGATAGCATCTCCTTTCGAGGACCAACCTGGAAATCTAGAGATTTCTTTTTCAATTTGTGCATCAGTAAGCTTTTGGGACATGATAACCTCCTTATAAAGAAACAAAGGCGTATACAGAACAGTATGCAGAACAGCCGTTCAAAATGGGGAAAATTAAATTCAAAAAAAACGTCTCGGCGATCTTTTTTCAGAATCATAGCTGGTAGTGTAAGCAGTTTCGGCCTTGCAGCCACCGCTTGCTTAAGTACCGATAACACCCCTAAACCCCGAGCAACTATGACAGCGACTAAGTCTCCAGTAAATGCTCGAACAACTCCTATCTCTACAAAAGACGTAACCAAAGTTAAACATGGAAAATCTGGAGAAACACTTAGATATACAAGTAACATTTTCAGCGATACAATTTTCGATCCACATCGCACAACCACGATGCAGCTTCTTGATCAACAATCTCTGATCTACAGCAAGCTTCTAAGCTATGCCAACCAGAGCAGTGGGACCCTTTCTGTAGATATTGCTGCGAGTATGCCCGAGCAGCCCGACTTACAAACGTTCATTTTTAAAATAAACCAAAAAGCCAAATGGCATGACCGTACCCCACTTAATGGAAGACCTGTCCGTTCACAAGACATAAAATACAGCATTGAACGTCAAATTAATGGTGATGCCTCCTATATCCGTCAATCACAATGGGCTTTAATCGAAACTATAGAGGCTCTAGATGAGCAAACATTAAAAATTCATCTTAGCGAACCTCATGCAGGAATGATTGAAAAATTCGCAGACACATCCTCTCTAATAGTTCCACCGGAAATCGGACGTCATAATTTTCGCAGCGATAACCAAATCGGTAGTGGACCTTTTCAGTGGGTTGAGTGGAAGGAAGGTGACTTTGCAAGCGTTTCAAAAACACCTAACTGGCATGGTACAAATGGACCATTCCTTAACGGAATAATTGCAAAACAGCCACTAAGCCTTGATGAAATAGAAGCAAATTTTCGCACCAAAGCATTAGATGTAGCGTTCATGGGAATAACGCAAGCACAACAGCTCAGGGAATCTTTACCAAAATTACGTGAAACAAGTCAAGGCTTAGCGCAATTCTATGGAATGAGATTCCTTTCAACTAAAGAGCCCTACAACGATGTCAGACTAAGAGGAGCTATTTCTATAGCCTTAAATCGGTGGGAAATGATTCAGTCAATGTTCGCAGGATCAGCTACCTTAAATCCTTGGATAAGCGCATCTGCAGAACGCTGGGCTTTGCCCCAAGCAGAATTACAAAATATCGCAGGACACAGGCCAGGAACGGGAGGGCGCCAAGCTGATATTAGTGAAGCAAAAGATCTTTTAAACTCATACCTGCGACAAACTGGACAAACGATCGGTTCTCTTGGTCCTCTAGAATTATTAATTAGTGATGAACTAGAAAAAAACTTTGGCTTAGGCGCCATCATTCAAACACAATTAGATCAGAATCTGGGCATCCCGGTTAGGGTATCCGCAATAAGGCAGCAAGATCTGTATAGCAGGCTTTTCTCTGGAGAAGCCCCCTGGTTCGTCACTTTTGATAACGGTTGGACTGAATTGGACGATTGGTTATTCCCTTACTATCACAGTACTGGAACAGCAAATAGTTTTGCACTACGTAGTCAAAATATGGATGATTTAATTGAAAAACAGAGAAAAATTCCTGACCCTTTGGAGCGGCGCGAGATTAGCTACGAAGTACAGAGAAAACTATTAGATTTACACTTAGCATCCAACTTTTTAAGTGAGCGAGTTATATCTTTGCAATGGCCGTACGTGCAAAACTTTCCGCTCGATATTGGATTTTCTTTTCAGGAAAGATTAGCGTCATGCTGGATCGATCAATCCGACCCCACATTCTTAAGTCGCTAACAGGCTAATTATATTAAGCCAATACTACGTTAACCAAAGAAGGTTTTTTCCTCAAACCCACGTTCAAGGCAATGGTTCAATTCATAAGAGAATGCGTTCAGTGATTTCTTATAAGTTGAATCGTCAGCAGGATTATTATTCTTATATATAGAAACTCGGATAATCTCGCTTACACCATCCTCTGACTGAACAACAAAAGTGTTCATGCAATCATTCGAAACAGCGATTGATTCATTAACTTGTCGTAAAAGATCCGTGGCCTCTACAGCTTTCCCTTTAGCGGGAACGGCAATTGACATACGTACAAAAACCATCAAAGACTCCTAACAAAAAAGCGGTACGCCCCTTTGGTTAGGGGCCCACTCACATTGCGGTACAGCCCTTTGATTAGGGGAGGACTCGCATTGAGGTAGGCCTTGTTGCTGTTACAGCAAGGCCGTACCTTCTACAAAACAGAATATATTTCAATTAAAGACGCAACTTACCATGTGATGGCTGTCGACGACGCTGACGAACAGGCATCGCAGCCTCTTCAGCAGCAAGGTCGACAGGTGGCCTTGTCAAAACTTCGTGGACATAACCACACATGATGCAACTACCATAAGTACCATGCCAATCTCTTTCGATGACAATGGAACCTTTACATTTTGGGCAGTTAGTAGGCGGTGCTTCTTGCAAAGCAGGCATAAAAAAACTCCAGGAAATAGGAGGATAAGACCTCGTAGCAAGCTTCCTGCTCACCAGGCCTTCCTTCTGCATACGAGGTTAGCTGTCGGGTTCGGGCGGAAGGTTGCCCTAAGGACACTTGGTCCTATTCACCCCCAAAATGGTTCCCCCGATGTGTTTTCACACATTCTGCAGGCGGCGCACAGGCGCCGGATGTAACTCCAAAGGAGTAATAAGAACATAACAAGCTTGTTATGTTTTGTCAAACTCCAAAGCCTAGATGAAAAGTGGCCCAAATACCACGGCAACAATCGCCATTAATTTTAAAAGAATGTTCAAGCTAGGACCGGAAGTATCCTTGAAAGGATCCCCGACCGTGTCACCAACAACTGCGGCTTTGTGAGCCTCAGATCCTTTACCTCCAAAATGACCTTCTTCAACATATTTCTTTGCGTTATCCCACGCACCACCAGCGTTTGCCATCATAATCGCTAGCATGGAACCGGCGGCAATAGAACCAACAAGGAGACCACCAAGACTCTCAGCACTAATAACTGCCCCGACTACAACCGGCACAACAACTGCAAGAAGCCCAGGTACAATCATTTCTCGAAGTGCCCCATCTGTTGAAATACTCACAGCCCTTTCATGGTCTGGTTCTTCAGTACCATCCATAATCCCAGGATGCTCTCGGAATTGGCGACGAACTTCCTCCACCATCGCTTGCGCTGCTCGTCCAACAGCACCCATTGAAAGAGCAGAAAATAAGAATGGCATCAATGCACCAATTAATACACCGATCATTACTTCCCAGTTCAATAGATCGAGAGTAGTGACATTCGTAACAAAAGCATAAGTTGCTAGAAGGGCAAGCGACGTGAGGACTGCCGAACCAATCGCAAAACCTTTTCCTGTAGCTGCAGTAGTATTCCCCAATTGATCTAATGCATCAGTACGAGCTCGAACCTCAGCTGGCAAGGAGGCTTGCTCAGCAATTCCACCAGCATTATCCGCGACTGGTCCATAGGCATCAGTCGCTAGGGTCACTCCTAAAGGAGCTAGCATACCAACAGCTGCGAGCGCAATACCATAAAAACCAGCAACTTCATTGGCAAGAGCAATAGCAATAACAATGGTAATGAGTGGTATAGCTGTGGATAGCATGCCTAAACTTAGACCACCTATTAACACTGGCCCTGCACCAGTCTGAGACTGTTTTGCCAAATTAACAGTTGGGCTATAGCGGAAACGTCCGATCGAAAAACCTTCCGTAGACGTAAAGCCTTCTGTCACTGTACCAATTAACTGGCCAGCTATAAGGCCTATCAGAATTGCCCAAAATAAATCCCACTTTAACCCCATCACCGCTATAGCAATTGCAGCACCGATAAGTACTAAAATAGAAGCCCCATAAACTCCTGCACGCAGCGCCCAAAGCAAGCGACCCTGGCTCGATTCTTCACCAGTACGAACGAAAAAGGAGGCTACTATTGCAGAAATAATTCCTATAGCCGCAATAAGAAGTGGCAAAACAACAGCAGAACCCTTAAAAGAATCTGCTCCGCTTTGAAAAATATCAGATGTCCCGAAACCCGCACCAATACCAGTAGCACCAACAATTGCTATAGCAGCAAGAGACATCGTAGCGACGACGGAACCCACATAAGACTCAAAAAGATCCGCCCCCATACCAGCAACATCCCCAACATTATCCCCAACATTATCAGCAATAGTCGCGGGATTACGCGGATCATCCTCAGGAATTCCAGCCTCCACCTTGCCAACTAGGTCTGCGCCAACATCAGCTGCCTTGGTATAAATACCACCACCAACTCGGGCAAAAAGTGCTACAGACGATGCGCCAAAAGCAAAACCAGCCAAGGGAATTGGATCTTGCCAAATCAGGTATAAAAGAGCTAAGCCAAGAATGCCAAGACCGACAACAGTCATACCCATCACTGTTCCCGAATTAAAAGCAACTCGCAGCGCTCCACTTAAGCCATCGCGTGCTTTCGCTGCAGTGCGAACATTGGCACGAACCGCAACAGTCATGCCAAGATACCCTGCAACAGCTGAAAGAATCGCACCTATCAAATAAGAAATAGCAGTTGCAGGAGCACTACTATTAAATGTGCGCAGCGGAGTTTTATCTAAAAGATCCAAATCTATAAAAAGTAGAATAACTACAAAAATAATCGCAACAAATCCTGCCAAAACCATATATTCACGTTTAAGGAAAGCTGCTGCTCCGAGCTGAATAGAACGAGCTATACCTTGCATAGTCTCATCACCTTCATCTTCACGAAGCACCGCAAAGACACGAAACCCTGCAAAAGCCAAAGCAAGTACACCCGCGACGATAGCAAAAATTATAATTCCCATAGTTACTGCTCCTAAAAAACAAATTCCTCAGACATCAAACTGCACACCTACTAAATAAACGAAGCATTCAGATAGGCCGCGAGAAATGTATCGCTGAATTAAGTTTGGAGCAATGGTAAAGTCAAAGATCTTTTACAGGACCTGGCATTTCCCCATCACGCGCAGCATCAATCATCTCACGAGCACTATCCGGTAAGTCTACCCCATATTCATCAAAGCGCTTCTCTACCCATGAACCAATCTGACGAGGATCACGTATGGAATCAGGATCTTTTGCATCCGTAGCATCTCCATACATATCCATAATATCCGCACGTGTATAAGCACGCCCAAAATTAGAAATTAAACGAGTTAAATCATCACTACCACAATTTTCACAAGAAGGAGTCACTTCTAGATCAACTTTTCGAGTAAAAAAATTGGTAACTTTTCTGCACTCACCACATTTAAATTCATATATAGGCATATCAAAATACTAGCACGAAGAGCATTCACAACATCAATCAGAAAAAGACCATTCAGCGATGGGAGACCATGTAAGGCGATGTATTGAAGAGGGACCTCTAGCATACAAGGCTTGCTTATGCTTAGCCGTCAAATAACCTTTATGCTTACAAAATCCATAACCAGGCAACCTTTCACAAGCATCTACCATCCAAGAGTCGCGAACTACTTTTGCAACAATTGATGCTGCAGCAACCGAAATACTTTTTGAGTCAGCTCGGATAACAGAAGTGACATTAGGCCATGGAAGCTGTAGTGCATCTGAAATAACAGCGTCTGGGGAAACACTCAAGCTGCTAAGAGCACGTATACAAGCCTGTCTCCGAGCTTCACTAATACCAACTAAATCAACTTCTTCATTTGATGACCATCCGATAGAAAAAATTGCTGAATTACAAATTTCTTTATGCAAGATTGCACGCCGAGCAGGAGAAAGCTTCTTTGAGTCATTAACTTCTTCAAACCAACTATGATCATCAGTAGAAGTCAACACAACTGCTGCTGCAGTCACAGGTCCTGCTAATGAACCTACCCCCACCTCATCAATACCAGCAATAAATTTTGCACCAGAACGCCAAATAGTCTCTTCAATATCAAGCGTTGGATGTTCAGTCTTCAACATTTTTATAGTAAAGGTTCATAAAATACTTTACTGGCATCTTTAATTTCTCTTCTCTATAAGCTCTTCAATATCATGCTCAATTAAAGACAACTTTTTCATCAAAACATCGATTCTTTTTACAGCCCTCTCAGCCTCAGAGTTTGTAATCTCTAATTCGTTTTTAGCTATGAGTGGATAAAGGACTTCACCAATTCTAGTTTTTTGTTTGCGAATGTCATTCTCAACACGAGAAGCCTGTAACTCGAGAACCACACGACTTGCCTGACGACGGGCAAGTTCAGAAGCACTCAAAGCGCTAGAACGAAGACGATCTAACAAAGCCATAACAATCAGGGCACTGCATTTGCAGTGAAGGATGATTCATAAACAAGTGCCATTCCTTCAAGAACCGCATCTGATAAGCGAGAAATGTCTTCGATTACTTCAACTGCATCTGCGGAATTTAAGCTCGCCTCATCAGCTACATCCACAGCTGTTTCTTCAAAAGAATGTCGTAAGTGGTTAAAAATAGTCACAGCATTGCTTAAGCTAACAGCTCCTTTAACTAACGTTCTTCCATATTCACGACCAATACCACGAGCATCATCAAAGAATCTTTCCCCACGTGTATTGGATGCGATATACCGTGCAAACAAATCAACTAACTGACGCCCAAGGAAACGTAAAGAAACCTTAAGAGGCTCTTCCAAATCAATAGTTGCTGTCATAGCAGAATTGGGATTCACTCGATTAAAACGCCCTTTTATACGTTCAAGAGTAATCTCACTAAAGTGATCAGGATCGGTAGAAGAACTTTGTGGTCCATTCCTAAGAAAATCCTCAATATCTGATCTTAGCAACCTCCGATGGCCACCACCGGTTCTATAAGATTTTATCTCTCCACTATCAGCCCACCTACGGACAGTAGATTCACTTACACCAAGAAGATGACTCGCAGAGCCAGATGAAATCCAACGTCCACCAAGTTCGTCAACCATAACCCCTCCCAATCAGCACTAATATGTAACCACAACTTGTCAATCTGTGTGGTTTTATTTCAAAAATCAATTTTTTGTAAAACCCCACGCTCTCCGTTTAAAAAATCGGACCCTTTAATACGGGAACGACCGCTCTTCTGGAGTTCTTCGATTACCAGAATTCCTCCTGGGAAATTAATCGCTGGAGAATCATCATATTTCAAAAAGGTTCCATACGGAACCTTCATCTCAATAGGAACACCATGAGCTCGCCAAATTGCCAATTTTGAACCTCGATAATTCACAAATGCACCTGGCCAAGGAGAATAGGCACGCACAGATCTTTCAGCCTGCGCAAGCGTCATTCCCCTATTTAATTCACCCATTTCCTTTGATATTAGCTTACAGAATGTTGCTTCTTTTATATTCTGTTGCCTTGAACTTATCTCACCTTTTTGCATTGTATCCACGCATTCTAACAAAGCTGCTGCCCCTGCTTCCGCAAGCCTATCACTAAGCTGCCCAGCAGTTTCCTCAGCATCGATAAGCACTTCTTTCTGCATAAGGATAGGACCGGCATCCATATGCTCGTTAAGAGAAATGATCGATACGCCGGTAATGTTATCGCCCTCAAGAATAGCACTCTGAATTGGCGAAGGACCTCTCCATCGAGGAAGAAGTGATGGATGAATATTTATTGTATCTAAAGTCGGAATTTTTAATACTTGCACAGGCAAAATAATGCCATATGCAGCTACAACTATAAGATCTGGAGATGCCTCAACTAAGCGCTCCATGTTTTTTAAATTTTTGAATGACTCCGGCTGAAAAATGGGAATCTTTAATTTAGTAGCCTCAACCTTTACGGGTTGAATCCCCTGCTTCTTCCCTCTTCCCGCAGGCCGATCCGGCTGGGTAACCACAAGAGATACATTATGCCCTGCATCGCAGAGTGCACGGAGCGCCGGAATAGCAAAATCAGGCGAACCCATAAACGTTATAGCTAAAGGAGAAACTATTGACATTTCACCTAACTACCCCTCACTAAAATACTAACCTTTTCACCTTGCCCGATACCTAAAGCATCTGAGGCATTACTTCTATTCATTGTAATACCAAGATAGCCACTAGAATGAACGTACAAAACGGGTTCTCCTAACTCTCCTTCATAAAATGCACATACTTGTCCTACATATGGATCTTGCAAACCAAAATCAGAAAACAGAAATATGGGTAGGTTTAGTGCGACCATAGGTGTATATCAAAGAACCGATCTGAAGAAGAAAAGGCGATGTACCCATTAGAACTAGACCCACCTAGAGGACGAATATACGTGTCCATAGGATATCCAATAACAATAGCAGGCATCTCGCTATTCCATAATTCTTGTAGTTGGCCATATACGTCCAAGCGAATATTAGTATCCATATGATCTCGACCACGCTCTATAAGCTTATCCACAGAAAGATTAGTGAAATTAGAGATGTTCAATCCTGAGAAAAGAACCTGACTACTATGTAAAAAAAAGTAAGGATCAGGGTCAGATCCAGGATCGATGACGGTAAGAGCAGCATCATAATTGCTAGGTATCAAGAAATCTCGCAGAAGTACCTTAAACGGAGTCGTCGCAACAGATGCACGAATTCCAAGTAGCTCTAAGTGCTTCGCAATTTCTAAGGCGAGTTGACTACGCGCGGGATCATGATCTGTTCGGATAATAAAATTAAATTGCTCATTTTTATCATTCATACGTATACCAGTGATTGGGTGTTCATGCCAACCAGCATCAGTTAATAGTTGCTTCGCTAATTTTAAATCCTGTTGATAAGAAGACCCCATATTATTTAAAAACTCATCAAGATCCTGATCAGGATCATAGGCCCACCCATAAGGTGTCACAAAAGATACTGATGGCCTAAATCGACCAAAAAAAATAGTCTCCGCGATACGTGAACGATCTATAACAAGTGAAAAGGCCTTTCGAACACGATAGTCATCAAAATACCCAAGACGTTGAATGTTAAGTGAAAGGACCAAAGCACCAGATTGATGAATGTTAAAAAGTTCAACGTTCTTGAGTCGGGAAACCTTTTCATAGTCCGCTAAGGACAAAAATCCACGGATATAAAAACTGTTGATCAACTGTTTTTCGATATCCCTAAGAGCATTCGAAGGATTTTGATAGAATCTAAACTCAAGCTTTTCCATCTGAGGAGAACCGAAATGGTAATTCCCCCAAGCCAAAAAATGTATTCCTGATGGAGTAACTTTATCGATCCGATAAGGACCACTACCAACAGGAAAGGCGTTAAACGGAGCATTAAACAAATCCTCACTTGAAAGGCCCCTTAACAGATGCTCCGGCAAAATCCCAATTGTTGCGAAACGGGCAAGAAAAGGGGAGAATGGCTTCTCTAGCTGAAAAACAATTGTGCTTTCATCAGGAACCTCCACCTCAACACTTCGCCATACAAGACTAATATTTTCCGAACCACGAAAGTCTGGATCACTTATTTGCTGAAGCGTAAAAGCAACATCACGTGAAGTGACTGATGTTCCATCATGCCATTTAAGATCTTTTTTTAAGGTAAATGTATAAACAGTTCTCGACTTATCAATCTTTGGCATATATGCCATATCAGAAACAACAGACCCATCAGAGGCTATACGTACCAGGCCTGCGAAAACAAGCCTAGCTATATCGCTATCTACTGGATTAGCATCACCAAACAAAGGATTGAGTCTTCCCCAGTTACCCAAAATACCTTCCACATAATGACCTGGCTTTTCATCACTTGAATTAGGAACTGTTACTTGCTGATTCAAACATGCATTCATGGAAAAAAGAATCACGCACAGGAATCCCAACATAAAAGCAATCCGCCAAAAATTAGTGGACGCGAGATTCATTTTTTTAACGCTGAGATTCCACGCTCAGAAAGGAAACGAACACAAAAATGATGACAAGCACAATAGTCGCCTGGAATAAGGTTTTTTCAAGACCACGCTTCGTTCGATATCCAGAACTCTCTGACATACCACCTAAAGCTGCGCCGAATCCCGATCCCTTTACCTGTAATAACACAGCAGTGACCAACAAAACTGAAACGATAATTTGAATTGTATTAAGCATGGGAACCTATCGTGTTGGTATAGCTAATTCGATGCGTTACCCCATCTTACTATTACGAGAAAACACAGGAAAACGCTGGATTCCATTATATAGGTCTACTATCACAGCTGCGAGTTTAAGAGGATCATGGCAATATCGATTTTCAATTGCTACAACATCAGCCTTGCAAAGGTACATATTTCCATGTTTAAAATTTTCATCAACTGTGAGATCAACAGGTGTCGAATTTACACCCTCAGGAAAACCCACTGCAATATTATTATTAGCAACAATAGCATCAATTAATCCTTCTCCGACATGAGCTTCTATAGCCTGTACATGATCACCAACTGTAAAATTATCAGTCTCGCCTGCTTCAGTGGCAACATTAGTAACGAAGACAACGCGCGCTTCAGTTTCACGCAAAGCTTTTTGAATATCTGGAACAAGTAAATTAGGCAATACGCTCGTGTAAAGACTACCCGGTCCAATCAAAACAAGTTCTGCCTCCATAATTGCACGAATTGCGTCAGGGTGTGCTTCAGCATCAGGGGGTTCAAGATACAATTCTTTAACCCCTGTCCCATTCATAGAAATATTATGTTCCCCCTTCACTAGAACCCCATCATGAGTTGTGGCTGAAAGTGTAATATCCTCCAAAGTTGAAGGTAAAATTGTTCCACGAACATTCAAAACTCGACTGGTTTCACGAAGAGCTTCTTCAAAATTACCAGTAACGCGAGCCATCGCAACAAGAAAAAGATTGCCGAAAGAATGTCCTTCAAGTCCATCACCAGATTCGAAACGATACTGGAAAAGTTTTGACATTAAGGGTTCCGATTCAGCAAGTGCGGCAACACATTGCCTAATATCACCAGGAGCAAGAATCCCAAACTCGTCTCGAAGTCTCCCCGTTGAACCTCCATCATCAGCAACTGTCACAATTGCAGTCAAATTCGATGTATGCCCTTTTAAGCCTCGCAGTAATATTGATAACCCTGTCCCACCACCTAATGCAGCAATACGTGGCCCCTTACCCAAAACACGTTTGTTATATATTGACTGCACAACACTGGGGCCACGTCCAGGCCGAATAAATGCATACAACAAAGAGGTATTGAGCTTCCAAACAGCAATTCCAATAATGCTAAGTGAAACCGTCAAAAAAATTATCCCACGAATCCACTGGGGAATCATCTGCAACGTTATGTAATAAAAGGCCTCATGGAAAGTAAAGCTTAGATACACCTCACGGAGAAGATAAGAAGCTCCTAGGGATAAAAAGGCCATTCCAAAAATAAGCAAAACAAGCCAGCGTTTAACATGCATCCCAGGCTGTAGCCAGTTAAATAGACTATGATTACGGAATCTGTTAGGCATGTTTTATTACTCCAAGGCCTTCAGTTCTGCTTCTAACAATGTTTGAATTAATTTATGATCGGCACGACCCTTCGTCTGTCGCATCACTTGTCCTAGCAAAAACTTAAGAGCGGATGATTTCCCGGTAAGATAATCAGACAGAGCCTTGTCATTTTCATCTATAACTGAACGAACAATTTGTACGAGCTCTCCTTCTACATCTTCACCCATTTGGGCAAGACCATGCTCCTCAACAATTTGACTAGCACGAAGCCCACTACCTATCATTCTCTCAAATACTTGTTTAGCCACAGAACTCGTAATAACACCATCTTCAGCAAGCAAAATCAATTCCGTTAAAGCTTCGACTGCAATCGGAAAATCGCTCAAATCTTCGTGAACATGTTCATTATCCCACCGCGCTACTTCACCAAGCATCCAGTTCGCTGCCAACTTTGCAGCACGATTTGATTTTTCTTCCAATGCAAGAACAAGACTATCAAAATAGTTCGCACGTGCTCTGTCTTCACTTAATGTTGCAGCCTCAAACTCATTAAGCCCAAGAGCAATAAAACGTTTCCTCTTTGCCAAGGGTAATTCAGGAATTTCATTGCGGATACTTTCAACAAAATCATTGCTTAATGTCAATGGAGGCAGATCAGGCTCTGGAAAATACCGATAGTCATTTGCTTCTTCCTTAATACGTTGACTAACCGTAATACCTTTCTCTTGATTCCATCCTCGAGTCTCTTGAATAATCTTTTCGCCATCATTCAAAGCTTTGGCTTGCCTTACTTGCTCAAAACGCAGTCCATCATAAACAGAACGGAAGGAGTTCATATTTTTGATTTCTACTTTTGTCCCCAATTCATTGTCACCAAAAGTACGAAGGCTAATATTGGCATCACATCGGAAATTGCCCTCTTCCATATTGGCATTACTCGCCCCAATCATACGAAGTAACTGACGAAGAGTAACGAGATAAGCTCGTGCCTGTTCAGGCGATCTGAAATCAGGCTCACTAACTATTTCGACAAGAGGTACTCCTGAGCGATTAATGTCCACCAAACTGTAACCGTTACCAGTTTGCGGATCTTTACGATGCAATAGTCGCGCAGTATCTTCCTCCATATGTACCCTAGTGATACCACATCGAAACGGAGCATCGTCTACCTCAATATCTTGCCAACCGTTTTCACAAATTGGTAAGTCAAATTGGCTAATTTGATAGCCTTTCATCTGATCAGGATATAAATAGTTTTTTCGATCAAATTTACTAAACCCTGAAACGGTACAATTAAGAGATAACCCTATGGCAATAATAAGCCGAATCGCTTCCTCATTAATCACAGGCAACACACCGGGCAACCCCAAACAAACAGGACAAACATGAGTGTTCGGTTCTGCACCGGCATAGTCTGAACTACATGAACAAAACATTTTACTGTTCGTTATCAACTGAACATGAACTTCCAAGCCTATAACGGTTTCAAACTGGTCTGAAGTTACAGCCACCAATATCTCCTATGCCAAACATTAGACTACGCTATCTGAATGTGAGGGTCTCCTTCTTCAGCATGTCCTATCAGATAACAATTTTGATTATCTTGAGAGCAGATCTGTTGAAATTCAGCACTCTTTTCCTCAGGTACTGCAATTATCAAACCACCAGAAGTTTGTGGATCAAAATAAATCTCCTTTTCTGCTGCTGAAACATCAGAAGAAAAAGTTAAGTGTTTATCAAGCCACTCACGATTCCGTTCGGCACCTCCGGTACTAATACCCCTCCCTGTCACCTCTAAAGCTCCTGATAACAACGGAATTGAACTCGAATCAATTGACACCTTACAGCCAGAAGACGAAATCATTTCCCAAATATGTCCGAGCAATCCGAAACCTGTAACATCTGTCGCGGCACGCACCCCTAGTCTTAACGCCAAATGAGAGGCATGTCGATTTGAGGTCAACATCGATTCAATCGCCTCATCGGTCCCCATTACATGCGATTTTGGATCCCGAGCAGCTGTTAGAATTAGGCCCGTACCCAAAGATTTTGTTAAATATAAGCAATCATTAGGCTTAACCATTGACTTCAATAACATTTTTTGAGGATGAATTTTTCCTAAAACCGAAAGCCCGAATTTGGGCTCATCATCCCAGATAGTATGTCCGCCACCGATCAGGCCACCTACTTCCATTACTTTTTCCGCCGCACCTTTCAAAATTGTCGACATCAACTCAGGTTCAAAATTCTTAGGAAATGCAGCGATGTTTAACGCCAAAATGACTTCACCACCCATTGCATATACATCAGACATCGCATTGACGGCGGCGATTGCACCATAAGTCCATGGATCGTCAACTACGGGTGCAAAAAAATCGAGGGTAGAAATAATTGCAGTTTCCTCATTGATTTGATAAACAGCAGCATCATCTGCTGGGTCAATCCCCACCAAAAGTTCGGGGTGATCATCAGCTGTGAGAAGCGCATTCAACGGCGACAGTACCTGCGCCAAGGACTCAGGTCCTACTTTCGATGCTCAGCCACCACAGTCAGTCAAAGTAGTCAGTCGTACTTGTTGACGTGTCATAATGCAATATTAAACCAAACAAAGGTTGTGAACTTGAACAATATAACTGAACTGGTCACTAACTTAAGCAAGTTATATGGCATGCCTAAAATACAACCACATGGTGATCCGCTTGCAGAATTAATTATGACTGTTCTTTCACAAAACACATCCGATAAAAATAGCGGACGCGCTTTTATGCAACTTTTACGAAATTTTGACGATTGGAATGATGTAGCCAATGCAACAACAAAAAAAATCGAAAAGACAATAAGAAGTGGAGGTCTTGCAAAACAAAAAGCTCCACGCATCAAAGTAATCTTGCAAGAAGTTTATAGCTATACGAACGGTACTTGGAATCTAGATATGCTTGCCACAAAGCCAGTAGAAGATGCACGTGCTTGGCTACTAAGCTTGCCTGGAGTTGGACCAAAAACAGCTGCTTGCGTATTGCTGTTTGCTCTCAATCGTCCTGCTCTCCCAGTAGACACACACGTCGAAAGAGTATCTAAACGACTTGAGTTAATCACAGAAAAAACACCTTTAGCAAAAGCACACATTGAACTAGAAAAATTAGTACCACCAGATATGTACTATTCGTTCCATATGTTAATGATTAAGCATGGCCGTAGAATTTGCTCCGCATTAAAACCACGATGTATCGACTGCCCATTACAAAGAAATTGCCCTAGTAGAAAAAAATACGAAACTACTAAAAAGTACTAGCCTTCTTAAAAGTCGCCCACTTCGTAACCAAGGAAAACACCCAGCTCATGCAAATGCAAAAACAACCAAAAATTGCGACAACCAAAAAATTGCGCAGAAAAATAGCCATAATATTTTCAAGAATTGATAACAGATCTTGGGCAAACAGGTCGGTATCGACAAAGCTATGCACTACGAAAATCACAACCAGTATGAGCAAAAGTGCAGGGATAGCACTAAATAGGGCAGCAAGGCCAATATTCCGAAATCGATGATACCCCCGAGCAGAAACAACTACTCCTATACCTGCAAACACAGCAACAATAAACGTAAGCAATGCAAAGATAGAAGAGATCATATGATTTTCCGCATCACCTAACACTAACGCCTGCTGAACAACAAAAGCTAAAGAAAAGTAACCGAAATCTTGCTGGCCAGTACGATCAAAAGCTATCAAGCCTTCTTCATAAATCAAAGAGCCAGCACGAACGAGTACCAATTGCCGAACCTCATCATTTGAGGCTGTAAAGATCTCATCACGGGAAAGAGGAATATCTAATGGAAAATTTGGAAGAAGAAAAGAAGTTTCATCACTTGCATTAATAACTTCCTTTAAGCCAGGCAACTCATTGGCAAGATGCTGTTCTATTTCCGTTAAGGCCCCCACCCCTAAACCAATATAATCCTTTACACGGCCTGGCTCAGATACCTGGCTAAAACTAAACGACAAAACACTTAAAAACAGCGCGATTGCACAAAAAGCCCCCAAAACAATGCCACCCGTACGTCCTGCTGTTTTATCGTTATTACGTTGTAATCGGCTCCGCGTTAGTTGACGCTCGGGTGAAAATGGTAGACGACTAAAAATGGACACTAAAAATTCTCCACGACTAGTGTACCTGCCATTCGGTCATGAAGCGCACGGCGCTGCTGGTCAAAAATCATAAACAGAATGCTTATAATCCCAACACCGATACCAACTAGGAGCACTATCAAGCAAGCTACTAGGATATTGTCGAACAGCCAAAGAAAAGAGAAACCGATTGGCAATCCCACTATGTAGATGAAAAAAGACAAAGTACGTAGAAATCCTCCGCCAAATCCAAGTTCTTTTCCATCTGAACGTACAATTTTAATTGATACTGTTAAACAACCTAATGTTTTACTAAAAAGATAAAAGGAAAGCCAAAAATAAATTCCAGCAATTGGGATACTTAAAAAAAGAAAAAGCCAAAATACGAAAGGTGACGATTCTGGAAACACCAATAATATAGAAATTCCCAATCCTCCACACAAGAGTACTATTAAAAACATACAAGCCAAATCCACAGTAGCAGCTATTATCCTAGCTCCGAATGTAGCGAGACTATACGAATTTCGGGATATCTCTGGTCTAGTCATAGTTGTTCTATTGATTCTAATGAAATTACTTGAGAGCAACCCACTATCACATGAATAAGGAAATATATTTAAAATCATGGAAACCAAAGTGGCTGGTACTGGCAATACTAATCGCTCTATTTTCTGCTTTACCTTTCTTCGTAATAATCACTACATCATTATTCGAATCACAACTTGAAAAATATGAATATAAGCTATGGCTTTGGGAAGCTACCTACTTACCATCAGCACTAGCTTCAAATTTTCAACGAGTTGATCCGCTAAATGATGAACATCAGAAAACGGTACTTGCATACTTCAAATTAACCAGCATTCTAAGAACGGAAATGTCGAAACCGACATCGGATAAAAAAATACTTGCAGAACTCATAATTGAACGTGAACAACACGAAGATTCCGTAGAGCATTTCATTCAAAGCCTTCTTCACAACACCATCCAGGAAAAACAACTGACCACAGGATTCCCTTTTTTAAAAAAGGTACAATTTGTTTGGCCACCAATTGCAATTGAACTTGAGACACCACCATTATTATTAGTCCGTTCAGCACGAAAACAGATCACTCGCAAAGGAGATACACTGCTAAAGCCTGGACTTTCAGAAGAAACAATCATTTCAATCGAAAGCGGAATAGATTCTCATGAAACTGTTTCACTAATTGTTTCAATAGGTGGCTTAGCCACTTATCCAAGTTCAATACTCGATCTTCGGACTTACTCAACTGTTCTACAGACCGCAGCACATGAATGGATACACCACTACCTAGCATTTTATCCGCTGGGCAGAAATTACTGGAAAAGCCAAAGGTTCCAAGAAATTAACGAAACGACAGCAAATATTGCGGGGAAAGCAATTGCAAAAGCTGTAGAAGAAAAAACACCTCTAGCGTTCCCTAATAACCTCGATGGAAGAATTTCTTTCGTTCAAAAACAAGCTACAACAATTAGCTTTTCTGAAGAACTCCAACGTCTCCGCCAAAAAGTAGACCAACTTCTTATCGAGGGTGATATCAGCAATGCAGAGTTGTTGATGTTCGAAAGTCAAAAGATTCTTAATCAAAATGGATTCAATGTACGAAAAATAAACCAAGCATATTTTGCTTTCTACGGAACCTACACAGATCTTCCCCAATCATCGAGTCCTCTAGGACCAAAGATTAAGAAAATTTGGAAATTAACGCAGGGAGATATAAGAACTTTCTTGACCATAATGAGGGAAATTTCAGAAGTCACAGATTTAGACGAAACAATTGCTGCACTTAAGAAAAAATGATGGCTGGGGACGGAGGATTCGAACCCCCACTTACAGGACCAGAACCTGTTGTCCTACCATTAGACGAGTCCCCAACGACTCAAAGAGACTAGCATGGCAAAAAGCGTAACTCTAGAAAAAATTAATTTTCCAGTAAATCAGCAGCATACTTGAACCTACGAAGAGATTCCTCACGTCCCAATAAAACCAAAGAATCAAACAAGGGGATACCCTGTGATTTTCCCATGATTGCAACATATAAAGTAACAATAAACTTGCGCATCTTGATGCCTAGGTGTTCTTCGTCCTGTAAGCCACGAATTGCAGACTCAATATTAACCACATCCCAATCAATTTGAGAAAGGGCTGAAACCACAGCCTGTAAAACATGCAGAGTCATACTGACATCATTCCCTAATCTCTCGCTAAGCAAAGCAGCATCATATGTAGGTAGATAATCTTCAAAAAGGAAACTAATGTTAGGCAATATTTCTTCTAGTCGATTTGTTCGTGTTTGAAGAAGAGGTGCAACCGTGGACATTAATTCATCAGAAACAGAAGCTGGACATTCTGCAGCAACAAGAGTCTTCCAACGCACAGGTGGTATTTCTCGAATATGATAACCGTTTAAAAAATCCAACCGCTCTAAGTCAAAAATGGCAGGGTTTGGCACCACGCGATCTAGAGAAAATTGAGCAGCTAGTTCATCTTTTGAAATTATGGAGGTCTTGTCATCAAGAGACCAACCTAAAAATGCAAGGAAATTCAACATCGCTTCAGGAAGATATCCCTTATCTCTATACTCAAGTGCACTGGCACCTCCAGTTCTCTTACTTAATTTTTTCTGATCAGAGCCTACTAATACAGGTAAATGGGCAAATTGTGGAACAGGATATCCTACCGCTTCAAATAATTGCACATGCTTAGGCGCACTAGGCAACCATTCCTCTCCGCGAATTACATGTGAGATTTTCATTGAAGAATCATCCGTTAATAGAGCCAAATGATAAGTAGGAAAGCCATCCGATTTCAAAATAACAAAATCATCTTGCAACCGATTCTCAAAAACTACTGGTCCTCGCACAAGATCATGTAACGTAGTCACGCCATCTTTTAACATCTTAAATCGCACTACAAAAGGCTCTGTTTTTACCCTACGAGCTACTTTCGCAGGTTCTAAATTTCGACAATGCCCATCATAGCCTGGAGGCAAATGACTTTGCGCTTGAAGTTCACGTAATGTTTTAAGACGTTCAGCACTACAAAAACAATAATAGGCACGATCACAATCAAAAAGGGAGGTGACCATCTGTTCGTATCTTTCTAAACGCTCAGATTGAACATAAGATCCATAATCTCCACCAACATCAGGTCCTTCATCCCAATCTATCCCTAACCAGCGCAAAGCATCATAAATACGATCAACTGCACCTTCAACTAAGCGTGCCTGATCAGTATCTTCAATCCTTAACACAAAATCGCCGTTATTTGCACGGGCAAAAGCCCATGCAAATAAAGCTGTACGTAATGAGCCAATGTGCGGATCACCTGTGGGGCTCGGAGCGAATCGAGTTCTTATTTTATTGATCAGACAGCTCCTCTAAAAACTTTTCATGTTCCACAAGTGCGTTCCTTAACTGATCTAAAGATTTCGGACCAAAGCCCTTAATATCCAAAAGATCTTTATCGGAAGTTTTCATGATCTGACCTACTGTACTAATTCCAGCGCTTTCCAGTGAGCTTAACGAACGTTGTGAAATACCTAAATCTCCT